>ERZ772861.626-NODE-626-length-36983-cov-4.957674_pt1 | contig 36983 bp, 35 predicted proteins | sample MGYA00512135_ERZ772861 | MGnify/ENA primary metagenome ERZ772861 (study PRJEB29015, sample SAMEA2737700) | human gut metagenome | biome: human gut; feature: human-associated habitat; material: faeces | place: China | collected 2012 ...
ATCTGAGCCCACGCAGCGGGCGTTTCCGGGTTAGGGAAGTGTCGTATGGGTACAAGCCCTGTATCGTCATTAAAAAAACGTTGTCCTTTGCTGCTTTCTGTGATATAATGTCGAAAAATGGATGGGTGTGCCCATTGGCATTACATAGAACAAGAGGAAATCAGAATGATTGCGGAAGAAGTAAGAATCGATGAACCAAGCGTGCGCAAGCTGTTGGGGGCGGCAAATCCCGATGCCGCGTTGCTGTACCTGTATATTACCAGCGGAAACACGCCGGGGGAGGCGGAGTCCAATCTGCGCATCAGCGAGTCCCGCCTGAGTGTGGCGGCGGCAACCCTGCGCCAGCTGGGTCTGTGGCCGGAGAAAAAGAAAAGCACCATTCTTTTGGGGGAGCGCCCCGCTTATTCCGAGGAGGATGTGCTGGATGCTGTGGAACGGGACACCTCTTTCCGGGGATTGTATGAAGAAATCCAGCGCCAGCTGGGCAGAAATCTGAATACCGAGGAGCTGAAAATCATCCTGGGCTTTACCCGCTACCTGGGGCTGTCCGCCGATGTGATTCAGCTTCTGGTGCGCTATTGCTGTGAGCGCGCCCGCCAGCGGGGTTCCGAGCGCCGCCCCAGTCTGCGTACCGTGGAAAAAGAGGCCTACTATTGGGCAGAGAACGGCATTGACACGCTGGAAGAAGCCTCCGCCTACATCCAGAACCAGAATTTCCGCGCCTTCCGGCTGCGGCGCATCATGGATATTTTGCAGATTCATGGGCGCTATCTGACCCAGGCAGAGGAGCGGTATGCTTCGGCCTGGATGGAGGTGGGCTTTGAGGACGGCGTGATTGCCATGGCCTATGAGCGCACTTGCCTGAATACCGGCGGCCTCAATTGGGCGTATATGAATAAGATTTTGCAGCGCTGGGCAAAGGCCGGTCTGACCACCGTGGATGCCGTGAATCACGGCGATACCAAAGCACCCCCCAAGGGTGCCTCCGGTCAGCTGGGCGAGGCCGAGATGGAGGCCATCCAGCGCGTTCTGCGGGAGGGATAACAGATGCCATACAGCAGTGAAGTGGTGCAGCGTGCCAGAAACCGACTGGCACAGGCCAAGGAAGACCGGGAATCCGAAAACCGTCAGCATCTGGCGGAGGCCTATGCCCGAGTCCCCAGAATCAAGGAAATTGATATGCTCCTGCGCAGAACCATGGCGCAGGCCGCCCAGGCGGCTTTTTTGCAGGGCAGCGATGGCCGGGAACTGCTGGAAAAAGCCCGCATCCAGAATTTGGAGCTACAGCAGGAGCGGGCAATTCTGGCGCGGGAGAATTTCGAGGAGGGGTATCTGGACGAGACACCCATCTGCGAAATCTGCGGCGGCACGGGCTATATCGGCTCCAATATGTGCGAGTGCCTGCGGGAGCTGTGCCGTCAGGAGCAGAAGAAGGAGCTTGCCGTCCTTACTGGCGGCAAGGAGAGCTTCTCCCAGTTCCGGCTGGACTATTATTCTGATTTTACCGACACCAAATACGGTGCCAGCCCCCGCACCATCATGGAGCGGAATTTTCAGAACTGCCGCCGATACGCGACTACCTTCTCCGCCAATTCGGGCAACCTCCTGTTTGTGGGTGGTACGGGGCTGGGCAAGACCTTTCTCTCTGCCTGTATTGCCCGGGCGGTGGCTGACCGGGGCTACAGCGTGGTGTATGAAACCGCCGGACATCTGTTTTCCAAAATGGAGCAGGCCAAGTTTAGCGGCAGCGAGGAAGCCAAAAAGGAAATTGTCAAGTATAATACCTGTGATTTGCTGATTCTCGATGACCTGGGCACGGAAATGCCCGGCCAGTTCGTCACGGCATCCCTCTATGGCCTCCTCAACGACCGCATTCTCTACAATAAACCCATGGTCATTTCCACCAACCTGAATGTGGATGAAATCGCCCGGCGCTATTCCCCCCAGATTGCCTCCCGGCTCCATGGAAATTTTGTCCGCCTGACCTTTGTGGGGGAGGATATTCGCGTGTTAAAGAATCGAGGAATGCAATAATGACCGGAATTTTGTTTGATTTGGACGGAACTCTGCTGAATACCCTGGATGATTTGATGGACGCAGTCAATCATACCATGGAGGTGTTCGGCTACCCCCGGCACAGCCGGGCAGAGGTGCGCTGCTTTGTAGGCAACGGTGCCGGGCGGCTGCTGCAACTGTCTGTGCCCCAGGGGCGGGACTGGCAGGAGCCGTTGGCAGCTTTCCAGAGCTACTATCGGGAGCATTGCCAGATCAAAACCGCCCCCTATCCCGGCATCCCGGAGGCGCTGGCGGCGCTGGGCAATCACCCCATCGCCATTGTGTCCAATAAGCCGGATGCCGCCGTCAAGAAGCTGTGCGCCCAGTATTTCCCCGGCATCTATGCCCAGGGGGAGCAGCCTGGCTGTCCCCGCAAGCCGTCGCCGGATATGGTGCGTATTGCCATGGGGCATATTGGCGTTGACCGCTGTATCTATGTGGGCGACAGCGAGGTGGATGTGCTGACGGCACACAATGCCGCAGTGCCCTGCCTGAGCGTCCTGTGGGGCTTCCGGGACAGAGCGGAAATTCAGGCGGCAGGGGAGAGCCGCTTCTGCGAGACACCAGCACAGATGCCCGCCATGCTGGAAGAAATGATGAAGGAGCTAAATAATGGCAAATGAATTTTATGCCCTCATGGGGCGGATGCGCTATATCACCCGTTGGGGACTGATGCGCAATACCTTTTCGGAAAACATTCAGGAACACAGCCACCAGGTGGCGGTGCTGGCGCACGCCCTGGCGCTGATTCGCCGGGACATTCTCCATCTGCCCACCCCGGAGCCGGATCGCTGCGCCGTGGCGGCACTGTTTCATGATGCCTCTGAGATTCTCACCGGCGATATGCCCACCCCCATCAAGTATTACAATTCGGAAATCAAGGATGCCTATAAGCAGGTGGAGCACATTGCGGGCAATCGTCTGCTGGAAATGCTGCCGCCGGAGCTGCGCCCCAGCTACGAGCATCTGGTGTTGGAGGATGACAAGGAGCTGGAGCCTTTTGTCAAGGGAGCGGACAAGCTCTCGGCCTATCTCAAGTGCATTGAGGAGCAGAAGGCAGGCAATACCGAGTTTGATTCTGCTGCCGCCATGACCATGCAAGCGCTCCGGGATATGCACCGGGAGGAAATGGATTGGTTCCTGGATCACTGCCTGGAACCCTTCACCAGAACCCTGGACCAGCTTTAATCAATTATTTTGAAGCCGAGAGGGGAGTGTGCTTCTGTGAGAATCTCAGCAATTCACTGTGCCCGTATTACAGCTGTTTGTGCGCTCACAGGCATTCTGCTGGTAGGATGCTCCCGCTTGTCTGCCCAAAATGAAAACATCCCATCCTCCGAGACTGTGCCGCCCACGGAAAATTTTTCCCGGTTGGAGACGGAATGCAGCATAGAAAGTGCCGAACCGGCCTATCATCCTGTTGGAGTTTTTGAAAATCGAACCGGTGAATCTGTTTTCACCATCGGGATAGATGATTACATTGATTGCTATAATGCGCTTTTCCAAAAAGACAATGGACGCAATTTTTTCACACCCTCCGCTCGATGGCAGTGCTATCACCGGGATTCCGGTATTCATTCTGCCTACCGGATGAATTATTTCTATTTCACGCCGGACGAACAGGTGTATACGCTGCCAACCGTTGCGGTTTATGTTCCGGAAAATGCCGACTGCATCCAGGAAGTCACGGTCAATTTCGACGAGCATAGCTATACGGAATCGGGCTACCACCTGTTTCAGGAAATGTGCGGTTATACAATGCGCGTTTTCTTCCCAGATTTGCCGGATGATACGGTTTCCGCCGTCTGTTCAGAGATTATTTCATTGGGAAATCAGAATGTATTTTCCAGCGATGAATGGTATGATGTCGGTGCCATCCCGTCTGTGCTGTTTCACAAAAACGGTATCGGTGTATATCCCTATTTTGCGATTGGGGATTGGGAGCGCTTTTGTATCATCCCTGTCACGGAGGAACTCCTGACGGATTTTGCCAAAAAAGGAGTTGAATTACATGAAATTCCGTAGGATTGCCGCATTTCTTTGTGTTCTAGCCATTGGATTGACTGCCTGCGGCAGAAATTCTCAGCAAGCGGGAATATTCGCAAAAGAAGACGGTGGGGCGGTTGTCGCCGGTGACCCTATGCAAGGACAGCTGGAGGTTAGGTGCGGGGAAATTGCGGCGATGTATCGTTCACGATACGATGGGGCGGAAAAGACGGCCTCTGCCACTTCCTGGGAAGAACCCGCATTGTCCCAAGATAGCATTGATGCAATCGAAAATCTACTGATTGATGCAGGACTTGATGTCATGGACACGAACGGCAGTTACCCCAGCTATCTTGTGACATCGTCACGGTTTCACAGCTTTTGGGAAGCTGCCCAGCGGCATGAAAAGGTTCAGCAGGAGGTCATCAGGATTGCAGAGTCCGGTAAGCTCATGTATCAGCTGTTCACCTGTGAGGCTTCCGGGAATTTCCTGTACAGCATGATTTATCCGCTGGACGGAGGAGAACCGTACTACGAAATGCATGACATCAAAGACTGGGAATTGACGGAGAAGGATAATTTCTTTTACCGCATTCTTCCGGCGGATGATAAGCATTATCCGGATTTCTCCCTTATCCGGCTGACTCCGCCGGATTTGGAGCTGTGCGATATGACCGCAGATTACATTTTCCCGGTGGGCTACATTGCCACCAATTTGTTTTTGACTGACTGGTCAGAAGGAAAATGGGGAGATTTAAGCTTCAATGACCAGTTCGAGAACCTGTATTTTTCCCACTATGGAACGGAGTTTACCGGTGAAGGATATTCCTATCTGGATGAAGAACATGGATATGCCATTCCGGCGGCGGAGTTTGAGGAAATTGTTTTACCGTACTATAACATTCCGTTGGATACCTTCCGAAGCCTTGCACAGTACCATTCCAGTGGTGACTACTATGTATGCAGAACGCTGGAAACTGACGATTTTGTGTTCCTTTGGTATTACAGCTTTGAACCGGAAGTAACTGCTTATACCAAAAATGCAGACGGAACAATAACCCTGACCGTTGAAGCACTTTCCACAGACCTGAAAATGGATTGCCTGTTTGCCCATGAGGTCATTGTCCGTCCTTTGGAGAACGGTCGGTTTCAGTATGTCGGAAATCGGGTGACTTACCAAACAGAATACGGCCTCCCGTATGCAGTCCCCAGGCTGGAATGGGATACATAATTTTTTACAAAAAATACCGGGTTTCACCGTGAAAAAGCGGCGAAGCCCGGTTTTTTGAGTTATCGCAGTCCTTCCACGGCGGCAATTTCTGCCGGGAAGGCGGCCTTGTAGCGATTCAGGAAGGCATTGAAGCCCTCGATGTCCTCCGGCTGTGCCATCAGGGTGGAGGAGGAAGCGTCAGCAAATACCCGGCTGTCCAGGTAGTCCGCCAGCGTCTCGCCCGGTGCCTTGCGTACCCGGTAGGCAGCCAGCAGCGCCATGCCATAGGGGCCGCCCTCTCCGGCTGTCTCCATGCAGGAAACCGGTGCGCCAATGGCAGCAGACAGCATCCGCTGCCCCACCTCCGGGGTTTTGAAGAAGCCGCCGTGACCATAGAGCTTGTCCACCTGCACCTGCTCCTGACCGGTGAGAATGTCCAATCCGATTTTCAGGGTTGCCAGTGCCGAGAGAATGTGAGTACGCATGAAATTTGCCAGGGTGAAGGAGGCATTGGGGGTGCGGGCAAAGAGGGGACGACCCTCATCCAAATCCGTTACACCCTCGCCGGAAAAATAGTTGTAGCTCACCAGCCCGCCGCAGTCAGCGTCCCCCTCCAGTGCCTTGCGGAACAGCATGGTAAACAGCGTCCCCTTGTCCTGGGGAGCGCCAATCAGCTGGGCAAACTCACTCAGCAGGTTCACCCAAGCGTTGATGTCGGAGGTACAGTTGTTGCAGTGAACCATGGCCACCGGCGCACCGGCAGGAGTGGTGACCATGTCAATTTCCCGGTGAACCCCCAGGGGGTGGTCGGTGACAATCATGGCAAAGTCGGAGGTACCGGCGGACACATTGCCGGTGCGCTCCCGCACGGAGTTGGTGGCGACCATGCCCGTCCCGGCATCGCCCTCGCAGGGCGCAACGGGAATGCCGGGGGTCAGGTCACCCGCCGGATCCAGGAATCGAGCGCCCCGTTCGGTCAGTACACCGGCATCGTCTCCGGCGCACAGCACCTTGGGGAGAATGTCCCGCAGCTTCCAGGGCATCCCGCTGATGGCATCGAAGGCTTCCACCATCTCCTGGTTGTAGTCCAGTGTGTCGGAATCAATGGGGAACATTCCCGAGGCTTCGCCGATGCCCATGACCTTCTCGCCGGTCAGGGTGACGTGGAGGTAGCCTGCCAGGGTGGTCAGAGAGGCAATGTGCTGCACGTGAGGCTCCTTGTTCAAAATGGCCTGATACAGGTGGGCAATGCTCCACCGCTGGGGAATGTTGAAGTTCAGCGCCTGGGTGAGCTTGGCGGCAGCCTCGCCGGTGATGGTGTTGCGCCAGGTGCGAAACGCTGCCAGCTGGTTGCCGTCCTTGTCAAAGGGGAGATAGCCGTGCATCATGCCGGATATGCCGATTGCTCCAACCTCCGTCAGAGGGATGCCGTATTTTTCCAGCACATCCTGCTTCAGCTTGGCGTAGCAGTCCTGAACGCCTGCGGTCACCGCCTCCATGGAGTAGGTCCAGATGCCGTCTGCCAGCTGATTTTCCCATTCGTGAGCGCCGGAAGCGACAGGATTATGGTTTTCGTCAATCAGAACGGCCTTGATGCGGGTCGAGCCAAGCTCAATGCCCAGAGCGGTGTTTTTCAGATTCATGGTTTTTCCTCCTTGTATGCTTGCCCACCAGCGAGCGGGTGCTTTTTCTATATTTTACCATGGTGCGCCGGGAAAAGCAATTTATTATGCTGCGATTCCATATCACTTTTTGGACTTTTTGGGCGAGAATAAGCCCATGACCCGGGATGGGCCATGGGCGAAAATGCGGTGGACTTATTTCAGGAATCCGTTGACAATCTGCTCCTCGGCTTCGCTTTCCGTCAAACCCAGGGTCATGAGCTTGATAATCTGCTCGCCGGCAATCTTTCCGATGGCAGCTTCGTGAATCAGGGCAGCGTCAATGTTGTTGGCTTCCAGCTGGGGAACTGCCAGAATCCGGGCAGAGCCCATGATGATGGCATCGCACTCCGTGTGACCGGTGCAGGCGGCATTGCCGACAATGCGAGAATCGAACTTCTGATAGGAGCTGTCCTTGGCAACGCTGCGGGATACCACATCCGCCCGGCTGCCGTCGCCGTTCAGTTCGGTGATGTAGACACTCTCGGCGGTCTGATTCCCATGAGTCATCAGCCGCTCCCGGACAACCAGGGAGGCATCCGCCGCCAGCACGGCCTTGGTGGTGCGGACGGTGGAATCCACGCCCTTAATCTGCACCATTTCCATCTCCATGGAGCTGCCTTCCTCCATGGTCACCTCCGTCACCGGGTTCAAAATCCGCTTGCCGGTGCCGTCGCCCTCTCCATAGTGCTTTTCCACATACTTCACCTTGGCGTTTTTGCCCACAAAGAAGCGGTGAACGCCGTCGTGCTGGGAATCCTGATTGCCGCAGTTGTGAATGCCGCATCCGGCCACAATCAGCACGTCCGCTCCCTCACCAATGAAAAAGTCGTTGTAGACCACGTCCTTCAGGCCGCTTTCGCTGACTACCACCGGAATATGCACGCTTTCGTTCTTGGTGCCGGGCTTGATGTGAATGTCGATGCCGGTGCCGTCTGGCTTGGAAGTAATGTCAATGTTGGCGGTGGTGTTCCGCCCGGCAAGGCCGCCGTTGGAGCGGATGTTGTATGCTCCCTCCGGGATGGTGTGCAGGTCGGCAACCTCCTGAAGGATGTGCATCTGAATGTCGTCAAGTGCCATGGATTAAACGCTCCCTTCCGTAATTTTTGCGCAGCTTCTTGCCACGTCAGCGCTGCGCATCAGCTCCGGCATGATTTCTTCCTTGGTTCCCTGGGCACTGATGCCGCCATCGGACAGGACGATGATTTCGTCTGCAATGTCTAGGATACGTTCCTGGTGGGAAATGATGATGATGGAGCCGTGAATGGTGTCCCGCATATGGCGGAAAACCTTGATAAGGCTCTGGAAGCTCCACAGGTCGATGCCGGCCTCCGGCTCGTCGAAAATGGACAGCTTCGTGCCCCGCGCCAGAACGGTGGCAATCTCAATGCGCTTTAATTCGCCGCCGGAGAGGGAAGCGTTGACCTCCCGGTTCACATAGTCCTTGGCGCACAGGCCGACTTCTGAGAGATATTCGCAGGCCTCACCGACGCTCAGGCGCTTTTTAGCGGCCAGCCGCAGCAAATCCAGCACCGTGATGCCCTTGAAGCGTACAGGCTGCTGGAAGGCAAAGCTGATGCCCATGTTGGCGCGTTCGGTGATGGAAGCATCGGTGATGTCCTGCCCGTCAAAGAAAATCTGGCCGCTGGTGGGCTTCTGAATGCCGGCAATCAGTTTTGCCAGCGTGGACTTGCCGCTGCCGTTGGGACCGGTGATGACGACAAACTTCCCTTCGCCTACGGTGAGGTTCAGTCCCTTGATAATTTGTTTTTGACCCTTTTCTTCGGTGACATCAAAGGTCAGGTCTTTTATTTGAAGCATATGGTGTCTTTCCTCCAAAATACATTTCACATTCCAAACCCGTATTCTACACGAAAACTCTCCCGGATTCAACCTTTTTTCAAAAAATTCCAGGAAATCTTTTCTTGTTTACCCATTCTTTTCCTTTTTTAGTTGCACAGAACCGGGGGATGTGCTAAAATAAAGAAAAAACGAACAGGAGCGCTCCGGCTTTTTCGCGCCGGGGCAGTGCTGCCCCATGAACGAATTGGAAATCATTCGCCACAGCCGCATTCCCGGTTTGACGATTTTTTTTGATACTGTGGACTACCGCACCCCCCATTTTCACCCGGAGTGGGAGCTGATATGGCTGCTGGATAACCCGCTGACCGTCAGCGGAGGCGGCAGAACCTTCCGGGCAGAAAAGGGGAGTCTGCTGCTGTTCCAGCCAAACGAGCCCCACGAGTTTCACAAAATTGAAGAAAACTGCACCTTTTTATGCCTCCAAGTCTCCCCGGAGCTGCTGCACCTGGAAAATGACCTGGTGTTGGAAACCATTCTCTTAAACCCGCTGCTGGGGGAGCAAAACGCGCCCATCCGCCAGACGCTGCTGGATATTGCCCAGGGCTACCTGAGCCGGGAGCAGTTCAGCGCGCTTTATTGTGTGGGTAAGGCCTGCCTGGTGTTCCGCGAAATCCTCAGCGCCATTCCTGTCCGAGCCATCACCCGGGAGGAGCGAATCAGCCAGGAAAAGCGGAACAAGCGCCTCACTTCCCTCATCCGGTTTGTGGACGAAAATTATATGCACAAAATTCGCCTGTCGGATTTTGCGGAGGCGGAGGGCTTCTCCATGAGCTATCTGTCCCATTTTATTAAGGGGACACTGAACCAGAGCTTCCAGGAATATGTCAATTCCGTCCGGGTCAACTGCGCCTGTAAGCTCATTTCCGGTGGGGAGGAAAAGCTCACCGCTGTGAGCATGGCCTCTGGCTTTTCGGACTACCGCTATTTTTCCGCTGCATTCAAAAGCCAGTTTGGTATGACCCCCGAGCAGTATAAGCTTTCCCTGAAAAAGCCGGAAAATGCAGTCATCCACCATAGCATCCATTCTTTGGAGCAGTTTTATACCGACGAACAGAGCAAAGCCATCATTGCCGAGCTGCGCCGCTCCGCAACATAGGGCTGTCCATGAACGCTGTGCCTTGCGGTTTTATCACCCCGCTGTCGGAAAAGTATTGTTGCACAAACCGTTGCCGCGAAAAATGGTTGAAACGCTGAAAAAATGAAAAAAGCTACTTTGTCTAGTAAAAAGCAGCAGGAGGGACTTGCGGGAAGCACAGGTCTGTATTACACTCTAAGTATCATCTGAAGGTGCGGCGCTGCCGCTGCGCCAATTTGAAGGAGGCATTTCCATGCAGTATTTTATCGGTATTGATCTGGGCACATCCGCAGTGAAGCTCTTGCTGGTGGACAGCACCGGCAAGATTTGCAGCACCGTTTCCCGGGAGTATCCGCTGTATTTTCCCCATCCCGGCTGGTCGGAGCAGAACCCCGAGGACTGGTGGACTGCGGTGCAGGACGGCCTGAAGGAGCTGACGAAGAATATTTCTGCCGCCGATGTGGCTGGCATTGGCTGCGGCGGTCAGATGCACGGCCTGGTTATCCTGGATGAAAATGACCAGGTAATCCGCCCTGCTATCCTGTGGAATGATGGCCGCACCTATCAGGAGGTTGCATATCTCAACGATGTCATTGGCAAGAAGAAGCTGTCCCAGCTGACGGCAAACATCGCTTTTGCCGGATTCACCGCACCCAAGCTGCTGTGGGTGCAGAAAAACGAGCCGGAGAACTTTAAGCGCATTTGCAAGATTATGCTGCCCAAGGACTTCATCAACTACAAGCTCACCGGCGTTCATGCCTGTGATTATTCCGATGCCTCCGGTATGCTGCTGCTGGACGTGGAGCATAAGCGCTGGTCCAAGGAGATGCTGGACATCTGCGGCGTGACCATGAGCCAGATGCCCAAGCTGTTTGAGAGCTACGAGGTCATCGGCAATGTGACGGCGGACATTGGCCTGCCCAAAACTGCCAAGGTGGTGGGCGGTGCCGGTGACAACGCAGCAGCCGCTGTGGGCACCGGTACGGTGGGCGATGGTGCCTGCAACATCAGCCTGGGTACCTCCGGCACGGTGTTCATCTCCTCCGAAAAGTTCGGCGTGGACGAGACCAACGGTCTGCACGCCTTTGCCCATGCCGATGGCCGCTATCATCTGATGGGCTGTATGCTCTCTGCTGCCAGCTGCAACAAGTGGCTGTGCGACGAGATTCTGAAAACCAAGGATTATCCTGCGGAGCAGAAGGACATCACTCCGGAAAAGCTGGGCAACAACCGGGTTTATTTCCTGCCTTATCTGATGGGTGAGCGCAGTCCCATCAATGATACCAACGCCCGTGCCACCTTCCTGGGCATGAGCATGGATACCACCCGTTCCGATATGGTTCAGGCGGTGCTGGAGGGCGTGGCCTTTGCCATCCGTGACAGCTTCGAGGTTGCAAAGGGCCTGGGCATCCGGATTCAGCGCTCCAAGGTCTGCGGCGGCGGTGCCAAAAGCCCCCTGTGGCGGCAGATTTTTGCCAACGTGCTGAACCTGCCCCTGGACATTCCACAGACCGAAGAAGGCCCCGGCTACGGCGGTGCCATGCTGGCGATGGTGGGCTGCGGCCTGTATCCCAGCGTCAAGGCTTGCGCCGATGCGCTGGTCAGCGTCCGGGAGACGGTTCTGCCCGACCCCGCCATTGCTGCCCGCTATGAAAAGCAGTACCGGCATTTTCAGGAAATCTATCCTGCCCTCAAGCCGCTGTTTGCATCGCTTCAGGAGCAGTAAACTCCATATTCAAGCCATGAGCCGCCCTTTTCGGGGCGGCTCTGCTGATTGCGCATCCGGGCGTGGAGAGAATGGTTTTGGGGAAAGTGAGAAAATTCCAGAAACCTCTTGTAAAAAGGCATCCATTATGATAACATTGTATAAATTTTGTATTGATTCCCTTTGAGGAGGATTTTTTTATGCGTTTTGCTCCCACATAGCCTTCTTCCGGAGTAAACGAACCCATATACCGTTACTTTTGCTTTGGAGGAACAACAATGACTGAACTGGAAACTCAAATCAGCCGCCGCCGGACCTTTGCCATCATTTCTCACCCCGACGCCGGTAAAACAACTTTAACCGAAAAATTCCTGCTTTACGGCGGTGCCATTGCCCAAGCCGGCGTGGTCAAGGGCAAGAAAAATTCCCGAGCTGCCACCTCTGACTGGATGGAAATTGAAAAGCAGCGTGGTATCTCCGTCACATCCTCTGTGATGCAGTTCCAGTATAACGGCTTCTGCATCAACATCCTGGATACCCCGGGTCACCAGGACTTCTCCGAGGATACCTATCGTACCCTGATGGCCGCCGACTCTGCCGTCATGGTCATCGACGGCGCTAAGGGCGTGGAGCCCCAGACCCGGAAGCTCTTTAAGGTCTGCGCCATGCGCCATATCCCCATTTTTACCTTTATCAACAAGATGGACCGGGAGGCAAAAGACCCCTTTGACCTGCTGGACGAATTGGAGCGGGAGCTGGGCATCGAAACCTATGCCATGAACTGGCCCATCGGTTCCGGAAAGGATTTCCAGGGCGTGTATGACCGGGAAAAGAGCCAGCTGCTGTTCTTCTCCGGCATCTCAGGCAAGAACAAGGCCGCCAAGCACGAAATTGACCTCTATGACCCTGCCGTTGCCCAGCTGCTGGACAGCGAGGCAAAACATCAGCAGCTGATTGACGATGTGGAGCTGCTGTCCGCCGGACGGGAGCTGGATATTGATGAAGTAAAGCACGGCCAGCTCAGCCCTGTGTTCTTTGGCTCTGCCTTGACCAATTTCGGCATTGAGCCTTTCCTGGAATCTTTCCTGAAAATGACCCCGCCCCCGCTGCCCCGTGTGGCAGACTGCGGCGAGATTGACACCTTCAGCCCGGATTTCTCCGCCTTTGTCTTTAAGATTCAGGCCAATATGAACAAGGCGCACCGGGATCGTCTGGCATTCATGCGTATTTGTTCCGGCAAATTCCAGCGGGACGCAGAATACTACCATGTGCAGACCGGGCGCAAGATGCGTCTGTCCCAGCCTCAGCAGTTGATGGCTGCCGAGCGTGAAATTGTGGAGGAGGCCTACGCCGGTGACGTGATTGGCGTGTTCGACCCGGGCATTTTCTCCATTGGCGATACCATTACCGTCCCGGGGAAGAAGTTTAAGTATTCCGGCATCCCCGTGTTTGCGCCGGAGCATTTCTCCCGGGTTTCCGCCAAGGATTCCATGAAGCGCAAGCAGTTCGTTAAGGGAACGGAGCAGATTGCCCAGGAGGGTGCCATTCAGATTTTCAAAGTACCCAATTCCGGTATGGAGGAGGTCATTGTGGGCGTGGTGGGTACCTTGCAGTTTGACGTGTTTGAGTACCGCATGAAAAATGAGTACGGCGTGGATTTGCGCATGGAGGGGCTGCCCTATGAGGAAATCCGCCTCATTGACAAGTACCCCGGTGACCTGAGTGACCTGAACCTGGGCAGCGATGCAGAGCTGCTGGAAGACTACCGCGGACGGAATCTGCTGGTATTCACAAGCTTTTGGGCCATTGACTTCACCTGCCGCCGGAACCCCGGTTTGGAGCTGTCCGAGATTGTGGTCTCAGAGGGATAAACCATGCATCCTGTGAAGCATTTTAATACCATCACAGCTCACCATATGCGGGTGCTGGAGGGATGCTTCCGGGTTGGGCTGTACTGGCAGGGGCTGACCCATGACCTGTCCAAGTATTCCGTCACGGAATTCTGGCGGGGGGCACGCTACTACCAGGGCACCCGCAGCCCCAACGCCGAGGAGCGGGAGGAAAAGGGTTACAGTGAGGCGTGGATGCACCACAAGGGACGCAACCGCCATCACTATGAGTACTGGACGGATATTAACCCCAATTCCCGCCGCTATGAGCCGGTGGAGATGCCCCGGAAATACCTGGTGGAAATGGTGATGGATCGCCGGGCTGCCTGCAAAACCTACCAGGGGAAAAACTACCATCCCGGCTCTGAACTGGAATACCTGGAAAGAAGCCGGGAGCGGCTGGAAATGCACCCGGAAACATTGCACCAGCTGACCTACATCCTGACCATGCTTCGGGATGAGGGAGAAAAGCCCACGTTTTGTTATCTGCGGGAGAGCGTCCTGAAAGGGAAGCCCTTCCCCTGGGAATAAGCCAAAGGAGGACGGATTTTCCGCCCTCCTTTGCATTTTCGTGCGCCCCCACAGGACGTTCCCTCATTCGCCGAGCGCGTTGTCCGGCGGCGCTGCCGCCCACCCAAACATTAAGATTCCTGTAAGATATTCCCATGTTCGTTGACAGAAAAAACCGCCTGTGCTATGGTATTGGTAGAATCAAAAAGACGGAAAGGATGGAAATGATGAAACACCCTGTTTTCAAAAAAAGCGTCCTCCTGGTGCTGTGCCTGCTGGCGGCTCTTGGGCTGTGCGGTATGGCCGCCGCAGAGGAAACCGCACCGGAACAGACCCGGGTCGAAGTTTTCACCGTGGATGAATTTCTGGATGCCATCGCCCCCAATACGGAAATCGTCCTGGCCACCGGCGAATATAACCTGACCAAAGCGACGGGCTATTCCCGCAGCAACAGCGCCTACTACCATTGGGAGGGCGGCTATGACGGCTATGAGCTGGTTATCACCGATGTGGAAAACCTCTCCATTGTCGGCGGCGACCCCAACGCCGTGACCATCTCCACCGAACCCCGATACGCCAACGTCCTGCGTTTTGACAACGTGGACGGCGTGACGCTCTCCAATCTGGTGGTGGGGCACACCCGGGAGCAGGGCTACTGCACCGGCGGCGTGCTGTACTTCGACAGCTCCCGCAATGTGGAAATCCAGAATTGCCGCCTCTATGGCTGCGGCACCATGGGTGTGCAGCTATACAGCTGCAAGGGTGTCCATGTGGACGGTTCCGAAATCTATGAGTGCAGCTATGGCTGCATCGAAGTAACCGGCAGCGAAAACGTGCTGTTTGAAAACAGCAAATTCCGGGACTGCGAGGTTGTCATGGAGGGCTTCGCCATCCACAGCTCCCGGAATGTGGCCATCATCAATTCGGAAATCTGCCGCAATAACGGCGGTGAATTTGCAGCCCTGTTCGCATCTGACAGCGTGGGCGTGTACCTGGGCGGTCTGGACATCCACGATAATTTCACGGCAACGCTTTTCTCCAGCACCAGCATTCCCGTGACCCTAGATAGCTGCCGCGTCTCCATTACCGGAAAAATCAGCGAAGGCAAGATGCCCGTTGCACCCGATGGTACGGAGCTGAGCGCTGCCGACATCGAGTCCATGAAGATGCGGGCGGTTACCTGGGAGCCTACGGTGTATGAGGATTTGCCCAAGCCCGAGGCAGGGGAGGACGGCAAGATTCACGTCTCCACCGTGGATGAATTTCTGGCAGCCCTGGACAGCGACACCACCATTTTCCTGGAGCCGGGGGAATATAACCTCACTGCCGCCTCTAGTTACGGCGGCCTGGGCGGCAGCTGCTACAGCTGGGAGAACACCTATGTGGACGGCTACCAGCTGCTGATTCGCGGTATCAGCAATCTGACCATTGAGGCAGAGAGCGCCGACACCACCTCCATTGTTACAGATCCTCGCTATGCGAATGTGCTGTATTTCTACGGCGTGGACAATCTGACCCTGCGCGGCGTGAAGGTTGGTCACAACGAGGGGCCCGGTGTCTGCTCCGGCGGCGTGGTACAGCTGGAATACTGCCGCAATGCGCTGCTTGAGGGCTGCAAGCTCTTTGGCTGCGGCACCGTTGGCGTGGAGGCATTCTATGCCAATGACCTGACGGTGCACCAATGTGAGATTTACCAGTGCAGCATGGGCGGCGTTCAGCTTCGGGGCTGTGAACGGGCGCAGATTGTGGACTGTGACCTCCATGACATTGGAGAAAGTGATGACGACTTCTTCTATTTTGACGAGAATTGCAGAGATATTCAGGTGAACGGCGAGCATATGCGCTGACAGACCGTATCACATCGCAGCTGCCGCTGGGCTTCCTATTGTGGAGGCGCAGCGGCGGCTTTTTGCTGCCGGAAATGCAGTTGATTATTCATCCTGATATGCTATAATACAAGAAGATAACGGAAGAAAGTGGGGAAGCGCCATGGCGCAGCCAAAAATCAGCATCATTATCCCGGTATATAATGGAGAAGTATATTTGGAAGATTGCGTGAAATCCATCCTGGGGCAGAACTTCCGGGATTTTGAAATCCTTCTGGTGGATGACGGAAGCACCGACAGCACCTGGAATATTTGCCGGAAACTGACTGCTGCGGACAGCCGCATCAAGCCCATTCATAAGCAAAACGGCGGTGTGTCCTCTGCCAGAAATGCAGGCATTGAGGCGGCAAGCGGGGCAATGCTCCTCTTTGTGGATGGGGATGACGAGCTGAAAGAGAACGGGCTGGAAGCGCTTATCGAAGCCCAGCAGCGCACCGGTGCCGACATTGTGGCGGCGTGGTATGATATGGGTGCGCCGATACCCTATCCCGAGGCGGGGGACGTGGTTTGGAAGGGGACACAGGCGCTTCAAAAATCGCTGGAAGACCATCCGCTGACCTATTCCGTCTGGGCAAAGCTGTATACCCGTGAGATAATCGGAGATACCCGGTTTCAAGAGGGAATCCGGGTCAATGAGGACAGCCTCTTTGTGTTCCGTCTGCTGTGCAAGCAGCCCTGCTTTGCGGGAATCAACCGGGTTGTATATTTTTATCGTCCCAATGCCGCCAGCGCCTCCCATGCCGCCTTCTCGGAAAAATACTTTGACATTCCCAAGGTGGCAGACATGAAGCGGCAGCTTGTTCTGCGCCAGTATCCCCAGATGGAAGCGGCTGCCCGGAATATGAAGCTGAAGGCAGAGCTGTGCTTGCTGAACAACCTATCTTCCTGCCCCGGGAAAAAGTATCGTGCCCAGGAAAAGGCACTGCTGTGCAGTCTCCGGGAGGAAAAAGCGTATTACGTTTCTGCCACCAGAAAAGATGACATCTTGTTCTTTCTGATGACCCACCACTTATATTACCCCTTTAAGGCGCTGAACTGCCTGCGTACCCGGCTGAATAAATAGCGGAAAACCTCAAATGCTTTCCACAAACCCGCTGTGAACGATTGCTTCACAGCGGGCTATTTCTGTCAAAAATTGGGAAAACGCCGACTTTTTCCGAAAAGGTTACATTTTGTGGTTGTTTCATTCCACCGTATGATGTATAATGCAAAATCGTATGGTTATGTTCTCTGACAAGGGAGTTATTTTTTATGAAAACTTGTGATATTTCCGAGTATCTCGTTCCGGGCAAGCGGGTGCACCTCATTGGCATCGGCGGCGTTTCCATGCGCCCCCTGGGACTGGTGCTCAAGGGGATGGGGCTGGAGGTTTCCGGCTCTGATATGAGCGCGTCCCTGTCCACGGATGAGCTGATTGAAAAAGGCATCCATGTGGACATTGGTCACCGGGCAGAAAATATCCGGGGCGCTGACTGTGTCATCCGCACTGCTGCAGCTCATAACGACAACCCTGAGATTGCCGCTGCCCGCAGCGCCGGTATTCCGGTATTCGAGCGGGCACAGGCCTGGGGCGAGATTATGAAGTCCTATAAAAATGCCATCTGCATCTCCGGCACTCATGGCAAAACGACTACTACCTCTATGATGACCCATATTCTCATGGAGGCCGATATGGATCCTACCGTGATGATTGGCGGCTACCTGCCCCTGCTCCATGCGGGGCACCGGGTGGGTCACGGCGATACCATCGTGCTGGAAAGCTGCGAGTATTGCGATTCCTTCCTGAATTTCTTCCCCACGTTGGCAGTGGTGCTGAACGTAGAAGCAGACCACCTGGACTACTTCAAGGATTTGGCGGACATTCAAAAGTCCTTTCATAAGTTTGCCGAAATGGCCACCTTCGGCGTGGTGTCCAATGGCGATGACCCCCATACCGTGGAGGCCATGAAGGGCATCAAGCATCTGAGCTTCGGCCTGGGAGAGCAGAACCAGGTGCGGGCAGAGAATATCTCTTCTGATTGGCAGCATTTCGATGTGTTCATCAACGGAGCAGTTTACTGCCATGTGGATATGGGCGTGATGGGGCGGCATAATGCCCTCAATACGCTGGCCGCCGCCGCTGCCTCCTGGATGCTGGGCATCCCTGGCGAGGCTGTCACCCGCGGCGTGGCATCGTTTCATGGGGCAGGCCGCCGCATGGAGCACAAGGGCACGTTTAACGGGGCGGAAGTGTATGATGACTATGCCCACCATCCCGATGAACTCCGCGCCACCATCGAAACCGCCCGTACCATGGGTGCAAAGCGACTGGTGGTTGCCTTCCAGCCCCACACCTATTCCAGAACCAAGGCGCTGTTCCCGGACTTCGTGCGGGAGCTTTCCAAGGTGGACGTGCTGGTGCTGGCGGAGATTTACGCTGCCCGGGAGCGCAATGATTTTGGCATTTCTTCCCTGGACCTGGCGAAGGAGATTCCCGGCGCAGTCTATTGCCAGACTTTGCCGGATGTAACGGCGTATCTCCGCAGCCATGTGCAGCCCGGTGACCTGGTGCTCACCATTGGGGCAGGCGACATTTTTCGTGCCGGAGAAGCCCTGCTGAAGGTTTAAGAAAAGAGGTTCTTTTTTTTGAAAAAGTTAAGTGTTTGCATTCTGTTCGGTGGTGTCAGCCCCGAGCATGAGGTGTCTCTGCGCAGTGCGGAGTCGGTGCTCAATAACATCGACCATGATCGGTACAATGTCTTCCCTGTGGGCATTACCCGGGAAGGGGATTGGGTGCTCTACACGGGAAAGGATTATTCCCTTCTGCCCTCCGGTGAGTGGAAGGACTACCCCGGCAACCGTCGCGCCGCGATTTCCCCTGTTCGCGGCCAGGGGCTTCTGAGCTTTGAGGGCGACTGTGTAGTGCGGGAACGTATTGATGTGGTTTTCCCTGTTCTCCACGGCGAAAACGGCGAGGACGGCACCATCCAGGGGCTTTTGCAGCTGGCGGGGATTCCCTATGTGGGGCCTCATGTCTCCGCCTCCGCCGTTGCAATGGATAAAACATTGACAAAATTGGTTGCCGATCGGGCGGGCATTCCCCAGGCCGCCTGGGAGCTGGTCAACCGCAGCGAGCTGGACTGCCACATGGATGCTATCGTTGCCCGTCTGGAAGCCCGCTTTGCCTATCCCATGTTCGTCAAGCCTGCCGGAACCGGCTCCTCTGTGGGTGTTTCCAAAGCTGCTGACAGGGATGCACTGACCCATGGCTTGCTGAGTGCCGCTGTGTACGATAAAAAGGTACTGGTGGAAGAATTTATCCGGGGCAGGGAAGTGGAGGTTGCCGTCATGGGCAACGACAGCCCCGTGGCCTCCGTTTGTGGCGAGATTGATTCCGGCGCAGAGTTCTATGATTACGAGGCAAAATATATCACCGATACCTCCGTTGCCTATATCCCTGCCCGCATCGGTGAGCAGATCTCCGAGCAGGTGCGGGATATGGCGGTTCGGGTTTATCAGGCGGTTGGCTGCCGCGGCCTTAGTCGGGTGGACTTCTTCGTCACCGAGGAGGGACAGGTGGTTTTCAATGAAATTAACACGATTCCCGGTTTTACCTCTATTTCCATGTACCCCAAGCTCTTTGCAGCCAGCGGCATTCCCTATGCCCAGCTGATTGATGAGCTGCTGCGCCTTGCCATGGAGGATGCCCAATGAAAACCCCGGTGATGCTCACCATTGAGGGGCGGCAGTCCTATGCGGGGCAGGAGCCGGAGGTTATCCGCCTGGACACCGAGGGAACCATGGAGTTCCGGGACGGCGGCTGGGACATTACCTATGAGGAAAGTGAGCTCACCGGCCTTTTGGGTGTGACCACCACCTTTCGGGTGGAACCGGAGCGGGTGACCCTGTCCCGCACCGGCAAGCTGTCCAGTACCATGGTGTTTCAGGAGGGCGTGTCCCATGATTCCCTTTATAAGATGGAGTTTGGGGCACTGATGATTACGGTTACAGCAACCCGCCTGTTCTTTGATATTACCCCCGATGGCGGCAGCCTGGATTTGGTATACCACATTGTTATTGAGGATTCCGAAGCCGGTGAAATCGATTATCACCTGGACATCCGCGCCATCGAACAACCGCAGTAGGCGGCTCGTGACGAGTTGCAGAGAGAATGCCTGCCCGTATTTTGTGGTGCAGCCCCTGTAGTTTCACATTGGCGCAGTCCGCTCTAATTTCATATCCCCCACCGCAGGAATGGCGCACGGCTGTTCCTGCGTTTTTTGTTTTTTGAATCTGTGGGCTGTATGCGAATTTAGTGAATAAAAATGCAATAATCTAAGCGGTGAATGAATACGATTGAAAATAAAGATGTATAATATAAACAAAAACAAAGCATAAATAAGTCCGAGTATGACGTAAATGACAAAATAGTGTATAAAATAGTCGACGAACCAAATGACTATTGACATTTTTAGGAAACAGGAGTATGATTCCTTCATCAATGAATATTATTCACTTTGGAGGAATAAATATGAACAAGGACAATATCAAAAAAGTCGTGCTTGCCTATTCCGGCGGCCTGGATACTTCCGTCATTATTCCCTGGCTGAAAGAGAATTACAACAATTGTGAGGTTATCGCCGTCTCCGGCAATGTCGGTCAGGCCGACGAGCTGGAGGGGCTGGAGGAGAAGGCAATCAAAACGGGTGCTTCCAAGCTCTATGTTTTGGATTTGACCGAGGAATACGCCGCTGATTATATCATGCCCTGCGTCAAGGCGGGCGCTATTTATGAAGAGTATCTGCTGGGCACCAGCCATGCCCGCCCCTGCATTGCCAAGGGTCTGGTGGACATTGCTCTGAAGGAAGGCGCGGATGCCATCTGCCACGGCTGTACCGGCAAGGGCAACGATCAGGTTCGCTTTGAGCTGGCCATCAAGCATTTCGCCCCCAATATGCCTATCATCGCACCCTGGCGGGAGTGGAATATCAAGTCCCGGGAGGAGGAGATTGCGTACGCCGAGGCACACAATATCCCCCTGAAAATCAATCGGGAGACCAACTACTCCAAGGATAAGAACCTCTGGCACCTGAGCCATGAGGGACTTGACCTGGAGGATACCGGCAACGAGCCTCAGTATGAAAAGCCCGGCTTTCTGGAAATGGGTGTCAGTCCCATTGATGCGCCGGATGTGCCCACCTATGTGACCATCGACTTTGAGAAGGGCATCCCTGTGGCTGTGGATGGTGTGAAGCTGACCCCCAAGGGTGTCATCCTCAAGCTCAATGAGCTGGGCGGCAAGAATGGCATCGGTCTGCTGGACATCGTGGAGAACCGGCTGGTGGGTATGAAGTGCCGCGGTGTTTATGAAACGCCGGGCGGCACCATCCTCTACAAAGCCCATTCCGTCCTGGAAACCCTGTGTTTGGATAAAATGACCATGCACGAGAAACAGAAGATTGCCATTACCTTTGCAGAGCTGGTCTATAACGGCCAGTGGTTCACCCCTCTGCGGGAGGCACTGTCCGCCTTTGTGGATAAAACCCAGGAGAAGGTCAACGGCACTGTCCGCTTGAAGCTGTATAAGGGAAATATGATTAACGCCGGTGTCTGGAGTCCCAACTCCCTGTATTCCGAGGAGATTGCCACCTTTGGTGAAAGCGACTACAACCAGAAGGATGCAGAAGGCTTCATCAACCTCTATGGTCTGCCCATCAAGGTTCAGGCAATGGTGGACGGTAAGAAGTAACAAAAAGGAGCAGGGGCACATGACAAAACTGTGGGCTGGGCGTACCAGCGGCGAAACCAGCAAGCTGGCGGATGATTTTAATTCCTCCATCCATTTTGACAGCCGGATGTTCCGCCAGGACATCACCGGCAGTATGGCGCACGCAGCCATGCTGGGGGCGCAGGGCATCATCACCCGGCAGGAGGCCGAGCAAATTATCGGAGAGCTGGAAAAAATTCTCGATGACCTTACCTCTGGGGCGCTTCCCATTGACATGGCGTGCGAGGACATCCATATGTTCGTGGAGCAGGTGCTCACCAGCCGCATCGGCGATGTGGGCAAGAAGCTCCACACCGCCCGCAGCCGCAATGACCAGGTGGCGCTGGATTTCCGTATGTATCTCCGGGATGAAATCGACGAGATAACGGAGCTTGTCCGCCAGCTTGGGCAGGTAGTCACCGACAAGGCGGAAACCTATGCCGATGCCATCATGCCGGGCTACACCCACTTGCAGCGCGCCCAACCCATCACCTTCGGCCACCACCTGATGGCCTACGCCATGATGCTGCTGCGGGACCTGGGACGGCTTTCCGATTGCCGTCGGCGCATGAACGTGTCTCCCATCGGCAGCTGTGCGCTGGCCGGCACAACCTACCATACCGACCGGGTGTTTGAAGCGCAGCAGCTTGGCTTTGACGGCGTGTGCATGAACAGCATCGATGGCGTTTCCGACCGGGATTTCGCCATTGAGCTGCTGAGTGCCCTGTCCGTCCTCATGATGCACCTGTCCCGCTTTTCCGAGGAGGTCATTCTCTGGTGCAGCTGGGAGTTTAAGTTTGTGGAACTGTCCGACAGCTTCACCACCGGCTCCTCCATCATGCCTCAGAAGAAAAATCCCGATATGGCGGAGCTGTGCCGGGGCAAATGCGGCCGGGTTTACGGCGATTTGATGGCGCTTCTCACCGTCATGAAGGGGATTCCTTTGGCTTATAACAAGGATATGCAGGAGGACAAGGAGACCGTTTTTGATGCCTGCGATACCGTCAAAATGTGCCTGCGGGTTTTCACGGAGATGATTTCCGGCATGAAGGCGCTGACTGCCAATATGCGCACAGCGGCACAAAAGGGCTTTATCAATGCCACGGATCTGGCAGACTACATGGTGCGAAAGGGCCTGCCCTTCCGCACGGCCTATAAGCTCTCCGGCCAGATTGTTGCGGACTGCATTGCCCGGAATTTGGTGCTGGAAGACTACCCGTTGGAGGATTACAAGGCCCATTCGCCCCTGATTGCAGAGGATGTTTATGAAGCGGTGGATCTGTCTGCCTGTGTGGAAAAGCGTGTCAGCCTGGGCGGCACCAGCGTCTCCTCCGTTCGTCAGCAGATTGAGTATGTCCGCAGCCAGCTTCACCAGGACTGATTGAGGACTGAACATTGATTGTAAATTACAAAGGAAAGAGGAATTACGGATGAAAAAACTGTTTTGTGTTGCCATTTCCGTTCTGCTTCTGATGACGGTGCTCACCGCCTGCGGCAGCAGCAAGGGCGTATCCCTTGATAAAATCCAGAAGGCCGGAAAGCTGACAATTGCTACCAGCCCTGATTTTCCTCCCTTCGAGTCCCTGGATGGGGACGGAAAGGTAACGGGCATCGAAATTGATCTGCTGGAAAAGATTTGCCAGGAGTTGGGCGTGACGCTGGACATCCAGCAGATGGACTTTGATGCTGTGCTGCCCGGTGTTCAGGCAGGCAAGTTTGACATGGGCGTATCCGGCATCTCCGTTACCGAGAAGCGGCAGAAGAATGTGCTGTTCACCGATCCCTATTGCCTGGCAGCCCAGGCCATTGTGGTGGTGGAGGGCAGCCCCATTACCAGCAAGGCTGACCTGGAGGGCAAGGCTGTCTCCGTTCAGACCGGCACCACTGCCGAGAGCTTCTGTAATGAAAACGGCTACAAAGCTTCTTCTTTCCAGGCCAACAACGATGCCCAGTCCGCGCTGGTGCAGGGCAAGGTGGATGCCTGGGTCATTGACGACCTGACTGCTGCTGATATGGTTAAGGCCTATAACGCAGAGAACGACACCAAGCTGGTTGTCCTCTCTGAGCCGATGACCACCGAGCCCTACGCTCTGGCCATGGCCTTTGGCAGTGAAGACACCGTGAAGAAGGTCAACGAGCTTCTCGGCAAGCTGCTCTCCGACGGTACCATCGCCGCCATTTTTGAGAAATATGAGGCTCCCTTTACCTCTCCCAAAAATTGATGTAAATTCAGCGCGGACAGGGGGTGCCCGGTTCATTCCGAGCACCCCCGCTGTTCTTCGATTCCATTCACGACGGAGGCAAATACGATGACCGCTTGGTTCACCAAACTCTATGATATCCTGAACGCATGGCTGGGGAAGCTCTATGAGACGTTCATTGCAACCAACTATTACACCATGATGCTGGACGGTCTGAAAAATACCGTTATCATCACTCTGGGGGCGCTGGTGATTGGTGTCCTCATCGGCACCATGATTGCCATTGTCAAATATCTTGCCGAGGATGCTCCTGCCTGGAAACCCCTGGCTGTCCTGTGCGACATTTACGTCACCGTCATTCGCGGTGTACCTGTGGTGGTGCTGCTGCTGGTGTTTTATTTTATCATCCTCACTTCGGCCAACGGTATTTTTGTTGCAATCCTTACCTTCGGCATCAATTCCGGTGCCTACATGGCGGAGCTGGTGCGCGGTGGCATCGGTTCTGTGGATGCCGGACAGGCGGAGGCCTCCCGCAGTTTGGGCCTGTCCAGATTTCAAACCATGCGCAAGGTCATCTTGCCCCAGGCTGTCCGCTATATCCTGCCTGCCATCGGCAATGAGCTGATTGCACTGCTGAAGGAAACCTCCGTCGCCGGTTATGTTGCGGTTGTTGACTTGACCCGTGCGGGCAATCTGGTGCGCAACAATACCTATGATGCGGTCAATCCGCTGCTGATTGTGGCAGCAACCTACCTGATTTTGGTGGTAGGACTGTCTCGGATTCTCAGGGGCTTTGAAAACCGCATGGCTGCTAAAATCAATTCTAAATAAGGAGTTATCCCCTATGGAAAGTATCAAAGGACAAAGCTTCCTCAAGCTGCTGGATTTCTCCCCCGCCCAGATGGAGTATTTGCTGGATTTGGCAGCGGACTTAAAGGCAAAGAAAAAGCAGGGCATCTCCCACGAATACTGCAAGGGAAAGAATGTTGCACTGATTTTTGAGAAGACCTCCACCCGTACCCGCTGTGCTTTTGAGGTTGCCGCCTATGACCTGGGAATGCACTGCACCTTCCTGGATCCCTCTGCCTCTCAGATTGGCAAGAAGGAGAGCATCGCCGATACCGCCCGGGTGCTGGGACGGATGTGCGACGGAATCGAGTACCGGGGTTACGGGCAGGAAATCGTGGAGAATTTGAGTAAGTTCGCCGGTGTCCCGGTGTGGAACGGCCTGACCAATGAATTTCACCCCACTCAAATTCTGGCAGACTTTTTGACCATCCGGGAGCATTTCGGCTCTCTCCGGGGCAAGAAGCTGGTGTATATGGGGGATGCCCGCTATAACATGGGCAATTCTCTTATGGTGGGCTGTTCCAAAATGGGAATGCATTTTGTTGCGTGTGCCCCGGAAAAGTATTTCCCCAATCGGGCATTGGTGGCGGAGTGTCAGGCCATTGCTGCTGAGACCGGCGCTGTGCTGGAGTTCTGCACCGACCCGATGGAGGCAACCAAAAATGCGGACGTTATTTACACCGACGTGTGGGTTTCTATGGGTGAGCCGGACGAGGTGTGGCAGGAGCGTATTGCCGACCTGACCCCTTATCGGGTGACGGAGGCGCTGATGGAGAATGCCGGAGTTCAGTGCCGCTTTATGCACTGCCTGCCTGCGTTCCATGATTTGGGCACTACCATTGGCCGGAAGATTCAGCAAAAGTTTGGTATCTCCTGCATGGAAGTCACTGACGGGGTGTTTGAGGGTGCTCAGTCCATCGTCTTTGATGAGGCCGAAAACAGGATGCACACCATCAAGGCCGTCATGGCCGCTACCTTGGCCTGAGCTGCGGTGCGAAGTGTCCACGGCTCTGGGTGTTGCAGAGCATGGCGAGTCGCAAAGAGGTGTCAAACGGGTGAGGGGAAGGCCTCGAATTGTGGTTTTATGTAAAATTCATTCCGCCGGAGATTCTTCTTCGGCGGAATTTTTGTTGACTCTGAAAACCGGTCTGCTATAATAAAAGAATAAAAAGAAGCGAAACAGAAAGGATTTTGGCATTTTATGCACCTGCAACACCATGATTCCACTGCCCGCAATATGACCCAGGGTTCCATTGTTATGCAGCTTGTTGCTTTTTCTCTTCCACTGATGCTGGGAAATGTATTCCAGATGCTTTATAACACTGTTGATTCCATTGTGGTGGGCAACTTTGTGGGTACCGAGGCGCTGGCTGCCGTGGGTTCCACCACCATGATTGTGAATATCATGGTGTTCTTTTTCAACGGCTTCTCCACTGGCGCAACAGTGGTTATTGCCCGCCGCTTTGGCGCGGGAAAGCATGAAGAACTTCATACTGCCATCCAGACAACCATGGCAGCCACGTTTATTCTGGCAGTGGTATTCACGGTGGCCGGTCTGTTGTCGGCGGATGTGATGCTCCGCATCATTGCAACGCCGGAGGATGTGATGGACGCGGCGGCAACCTATCTGCGTATTTATATGGCGGGCTTCTCAGGTCTGGTTATCTATAATATGTGCAGCGGTATTCTTCGCGCCGTGGGCGATACCACCCGTCCGTTGTATTTTCTGATTCTCACCAGCCTCCTGAACATCGGCCTCGACCTGTTCTTTGTGCTGGGGCTGAATATGGGCATCGATGGCGTTTCTTATGCCACCATCATTTCTCAATTTATTTCCGCCGGGCTGACCCTTCTGCTGCTCACCACCACCCGGGACATCTACCGCATGGATTGGAAGGATTTGCGCATGGACACCGGCATTTTGCGCGAGATTATTAGCGTCGGTCTTCCGGCGGGCATTCAGAGCATTGTCACCTCCGTTTCCAATGTGTTTGTCCAGTCCTATATCAATGCATTCCAGTCCCAGTGCATGGCGGGCTGGGCGGCCTATAATAAGCTGGATCAGTTCATCATGCTCCCCATGCAGAGTCTTGCTGTGGCTGCCACTACCTTTGTCAGCCAAAACATCGGGGCGGGAAAAGAGCATCGTGCCAACAAGGGGACGGTGCTTTCCGTTGTCCTCTGCCTGGGGATTACCGCCGTGATTGTCGTGCTGGTGATGCTCTTTGCCGCCCCGGCGGTTTCTCTGTTTACCCCTGACCCGGCGGTGATTGACTATGGCGTGCTGTTCATCCGCACGAATTTTGTATTCCTGCTGTTTAACTGTGTCAACCATGTTCTGGCCGGTGCCCTGCGAGGCAGGGGGGACTCCACTGCACCCATGGCCATTATGCTGCTGTCCTTCGTGGCCATCCGTCAGATTTACCTGTTCTTTATGACACACTATGTTGCCAGTACCCCTGCTCTGGTGGCTTTCGGCTATCCGGTGGGCTGGATGTCTTGCTGCTTCATCGAGGTGGCCTATTATTTCATCCGCTGGGGCCAAAAGAAGCCCCAAACGAATTAAATTTTCACAAAAAATGTCCGGGTGCGCTGCCAGCAACGCACCCGGTTTTTTTATGCCAAGACGATTTCTTTTGCTTTCCCTGCACCGCGCAGAATCATTCCAACTGCGAACCCAATCAGCGCCGGAACAATCCAGCCCATTCCCAAGCTGTACAGCGGGATGTATTGGGTGCCAATGGCTTTCACGGCAGCCAGGAAGCTGCTCTGGGGCAGCATTCCCGCAAGCGTTCCCAGAAAATCAAAGCTGGCTGCCACCAGGGTAAAGGCGGTGGTGCAAACATACACCTGCTTGCTGCCGCCAAACCATTTTTCCGTCAGCGCCAGCAGAATCAGTGTGATGGCAAGGGGATACACAAACATCAGCACCGGCACGCACCACGCCACAATGGTGGAAAGTCCGAAGTTGGCAATGCCAAAGGCGGCAATGCAGAAAATGACTGCCCATGCCGGGTACTTCGGACCCTTGGGGAACATCTGCACGAAGGCCTCGCTGCAGCTGGTGACCAGTCCGATGGCGGTTTTCAGGCAGGCAAAGGTCACAATGGCAGCGGTGAGGTAGGAGCCGACGGAGTGGAAATAATAGCCTGCAATGGTGCCCAGCGCCTCGCCGCCGTTGGCACAGTTTGCGCACAGCGATGCGCTCTGGGTGCAGATAAGGGTGATGAAGAAGTAAATAACACCCATAAACAGGCAGCTGAAAATACCTGCTTTGGCGGTGTTCTTCGCAACATCCTCCGGCTGACGAATGCCGGTGCTGCGAACCACGTTGATGACCACGATGCCGAATGCCAGACCTGCCAGTGCATCCAGGGTGTTGTAGCCCTCCAGAAAACCGGAGAAGAAAGCACTGCCGCCGGTGGCATAGGCCTGGGCGGGGGCGACTGCGGAGACATGGTCAATGGGATTGAGCAGCGCTGCAATCACCAGGGCGAACAGACACAGCAGGAAAACGGGGTTCAGAATTTTTCCAATCCAGGTCATAATCCCGCCGGGTTTCAGGGAGAACAGCAGCACAATGGCAAAAAACAGGAAGGAGAAAATTGCCAGGTAAAGTCCATGGTGTCCTGCGCCCAGCAACCCAACCGCACCCACGGAGAAAGAAGTGCTGGCGCACCGGGGAATGGCAAACAGCGGCCCAATGGTCAGATACAGCAGACTGCAAAAGAAGATGCTGTATTTTTTGCCCACCTTGTTTGCCAGCGGCACCACGCCCTCGCAGCGGCTCAGTCCCAGTGCAACAACCGCCAGCATGGGAATGCCCACGGCGGTGATGAATACCCCCAGAAATCCAGACAATAGATTGTTGCCTGCATCTACGCCCATTTTTGCCGGGAAAATCAAATTTCCTGCACCAAAGAACATACCAAAGAGCATACTGGTGATGGTCACGGTTTCCTTCGCGGTAAGACTGCGTTTCATGGGAATCATCCTTTCAGTGGTTAAGTGCCCCTATCTTAATCGAATTTTTGAATTGTTTCAAACAGCACGATGTTTCCTGAAAAGAAATTTATAAATAAATTTATTTCTTTACAATAGACTTTTCGGTTTAAACATGGTATACTGCGGTTGTAAAGCCCGGAAAAAGAAATAATCTGAGCGAAAAGTTGATTTTAAAGAAACAGGAGGCAGCCTCATGGGAGAAATCAGCCGCGAAATCGGTCACCGCATCCGTAACTTCCGCAAGTCCCGCCACATGACACTGGATGAGCTGGCGGAAATCGTTTGCAAGAATAAATCCACCCTCTCCAAGTATGAAAACGGAGAGATTGTCCTGGATATCGAAACCATTTATGAGATTGCCCGCGCCCTGGGCATCCATGTGGAGCAGCTGCTCTACTGCACCCCCGACCGGGTTACCATCCAGGCAAACAGCGCCAAGCCCGCCTTTTTTAATGGCGTGTCCCAGTTCTACGCCTATTATTACGATGGGCGATTCAATTCCATCATGCGCTGTGTTTTCGATGTGCTGCTGCAATCCGAGGACAACCGCTATAAAATTATGATGTATGTCAATTTTCAGGATTATAAGAGCTACCAGAACTGCGAAACCACCTATTGGGGCTATATGGAGCACTTCGATTCCATCACCAATGTCATTATGACCAATCAGAATTCTCCCATGGAGAAGGCAAATGGCCAGATTATGGCCAATTATGTCAATTCCGATACCAAGTGGGGGCTGTTTACCGGCCTGTCTGCCCGCCCGATGATGCCGGTTGCCATCAAAATGCTGTTTTCCAAGAAACGTCTGGCAGAGGATGAAGCCCTGGTGCAGCAGCTCAAGCTGACCAAAGAGGATTTCCGCCTGATGAAGCTCTATAACATGATGACGGTGATGTAAAAGTGGGAATCTTTGAACGACATGGCCTTGGTCATGTCGTTTTTTCTTGGTGTTCTTTCATAAAAAGAAGATGAGGGACTATCTTTTTTCATCACTGAACCGTTAATCCAAATGAAAGGCCTTTTAAAATACAAAGAGAAGGGGGGAAGTCCATGGACAACGACTTCTTGCTGATTTGCCGCATGAAAAATGGGGATGATGATGCAATCGAAGCCTTTGTGCGGAAATACTATCCGGTTCTTTTGCGGTATTGCCATTTCCACATCAAGAATCAAGCGGATGCGGAGGATGCCGTGCAAGAGGTATTTGTCCGCTTCTTCTCCACCCTCAGTGTCTATCAGCATTACGGAAAGGTACAGAATTACCTGTATGTGATTGCGGCAAATCTCTGCCGGGATTCCTACCGGAAGCCGGGGGAATTGCCGGAGGAGGAACTGCCGGAATCTCCGGTAGAGGAAATGGAGCCGGTGAATCTGCGGCTGGATGTCCGTGAGGCGCTGGCAAAGCTCCCGCCGGAGTTGCAGGAAGTGACCATTCTGTTCTTTTTTCAGGAGGTGAAGCAGAAGGAAATTGCAAAAATTCTTGGAATCGGCTTGCCCTTGGTCAAATACCGAATCAAACGGGCAAAGGAATTGCTGGCTGTTTACTTAGGAACGGAGGAAATGCCATGAAATATCGCATTCCGGTGGAGATTTCCGCCGGTGAGGACGCAATCCAGAAAACCATTGCGGCTTCCAAGGCTGCTTTTGCGGCGGGGGAGGCTGCACAGCCGATGTCATCCGCAGAATTTTTATATCAGCAGAGCCGCTATATCCGCAAATGCTGGTGGATGGTGCAGGCACTTCTGCTTCTGGGCGTGTGCCTGATGCTTCATGCCTTGGAAAGCGATTATCTCGTTCGCCGTACCCTGGGCATTGCTGCGCCTCTTTTTGCAACCCTGATATTGCCGGAGTTTTGGAAAAACAGAAATTGCGATGCCATGGAGGTGGAGAAAACCACGTTTTTTACCCTCCGTCAGATATATGCGGCGCGGCTGACGCTGTTTGCCGGAATGGATCTGCTCCTGCTTACCGCCTTTTTTCTGGGCGCATCCCTGCTCACCAAAATAACCGTCTTTGAGTTACTGACGCAGTTTTTACTGCCGTTCAATGTCACCTGCTGCATCTGTTTCCGATGCCTGTATGGAGGCCGCAACAGCTCCGAGGCGCTTTCCATTCTGCTTTGTGCCATCTGGACGGGACTGTGGGTGCTGGTGGTGTTGCATGAGGCGATTTATGATGCCATTTCCGTCCCCATGTGGATGGCGCTTCTGGCATCATCTGCCGCATACCTGGGGTATACCGTCCGCCGAGGTCAGCAAAATATTATTACATTTTTGGAGGCGAAACCGTCATGGAATTAACAATTTCAGATTTAACAAAGGACTTTGGCTCTTTCCGGGCTGTTGACCAAGTCACTTTTACCATGCACAGCGGTGTCTATGGCCTTTTGGGGGTCAATGGCGCAGGAAAGACCACCTTAATGCGAATGCTCACGACGCTTATCCATCCCACCGGCGGAGAAATCCGGTGGGATGGGCAGGATGTGTTTCGGATGGACAGTGCCTACCGGAAGCTGTTGGGGTATCTTCCTCAGGATTTTGGCTACTACCCGGATTTTTCCATCTATGACTACCTCATGTATATTGCATCCATCAAGGGTATCCGCCCTGCCGCAGCAAAGCAGCGGGCACTGCGGCTGTTAAAGCAGGTGGGGCTAAGCCAGGCCGGACATAAGAAAATGAAAACCCTGTCCGGCGGCATGAAACGCCGGGTTGGTATCGCTCAGGCAATGCTCAACGATCCGAAAATCCTGATTCTGGACGAGCCAACCGCCGGACTTGACCCCAACGAGCGCATTCGCTTTCGCAACTTAATCAGCGAGCTTTCCGAAGACCGGATTGTGTTGCTGTCCACCCATATCGTGTCGGATATTGAGTATATCGCCAGCGAAATCCTGCTGATGAAGGATGGCCGCATCACCCTGTCCGGCACAGCGGAGGAAGTGATTGCTTCTATGCCTGAGCGGGTTTGGCTGTTTTCCGTGCCCAGGGAACAGGTTGACCGCTATCTGGCGGCCTACCGGGTTTCCAATCTCAAAACCACGCCTGCCGGTGCGACCCTTCGCGTTTTGTCTGCGGAGTGCCCTGCTATCGGTGCCGTGGAGACGGCGGCAACCCTGGAAGATGTATTCCTTCATTATTTCGGAGAAAGTGCAGGTGACAGTGATGGTACGGTATGAACTGAAAAAGATTTTTGGCTCCTTTGGCGGCAAGGTCACGCTGGTGCTGTATGCGGCTGTTGTGGTCCTGTCCTGCTGGCTGGCCGCTGCCGGAGAGCTGAACGTGGGTTCCGAGTGGGTCAATGAGCAGGGAAGCCATGAAACTGGCCCCGCCGCCGTAAAGAAAATGCAGGCGGCAAGGGCGGAATGGACTGGCTGGCTCAATCAGGATATGCTGACACGGGCGGTGCAGGAAAACGCAAGAATCAATGCTACCCCACAGGCGCAGTCGAACGATGTGCGGCAAAACGATATTGCCTTCGGCTGGAAGCAGGGCTTTGACCCCATCCGGGAGCTGATTAACCGCTCTTATTCTCCCGGCTTCCGGCACTATGATTATTACACGGCGGACGGAATTACTGCAATCGATGAGCATACCTTTTATTCCAACCGGGTGAAGCTGGTGCGGGAGTGGCTGAACGATAAAAGCGATGTTGGCGAAAGCACCTTTACCCAGCAGGAAAAGGATTACATCATCAGCCAGTATGAATCGCTTCAGACTCCGTTTTACATGGAATACCACGATGGATGGTATCAGCTTTTGGAAAAGGGAACTTTCATTCTCATGCTGGGCATCCTGATTCTCAGCTTTGCGCTGTCTGGAATCTTTTCAGGCGAATTCAAGTGGAAAGCGGATGCCCTTTATTTTTCAACGACCTATGGCAGAACAAAGGGAACCTCTGCAAAAATCAAGGCAGGATTATTGTTAATTACGCTCCTTTATTGGGCGGGCATCCTTGTCTACAGCCTCTTTACCCTGACCTATCTGGGCTTTGGTGGAGGAAACACGGTGATCCAGGTGCGTCTGTGGAAATCCCTTTATAACATCACCATGCGGCAGGCCTGGGTTCTTGCCGTTTTCTGCGGCTACATCGGCAATCTGTTTTTGGGTATCCTGACCATGCTGATTTCCGCAAAAACGAAGTCTGCGGCAGTTGCGGTGTCGATGCCGTTTATTGTGATTTTTATTCCCGTTATTCTACAGGGGACGGTGGACGCACTGAGCACGTTTGCCAGTTTTATGCCGTCAACGCTGCTTGAATTTTACCAGCATCTTAGCACCTTTGATTTGGTTACGGTTTTTGGCAAGGTATTCCGGGTGGCGGATTTATGTATCCCTCTGTATGGCTTGCTTACCCTTATCCTGATTCCCATTCTATACCGGGAGTATCGCACAAAACAAATCATATAAATCATAAAAAGAGCGCCACACAGCGAAATCAAGCTGGTGACGCTCTTTTCAGTGGAGTGAATTAAACCTCCAAATGGCTCTTTTTCAGAGCGGATCGAATGGCCACATACAAAACGGGGGCAAAGATAATGGCAACCGCACCGTTAAAAACGGTGGCAGGCAGCTTGGCCGCCAGGCTCACCAGAGCGGCACTGTGGGTTAAATCACCGACCCAAATGCCCTTGAGGTAGGACTTGAGCAGATACAGCACGGCGTAGGTCACGGCACCGGCGGCGCTGGCAATGGCGGCCTTGCCATATACGTTTTTCTCAGCCACATTTGCCTTGAACACATTCCAGAACAGCAGACCTGCCACAAGGCCGTATGCACCCTTCGTCAGAAAGGTAATCCAGCACTCCGCAATGTACAGCGGGTTCAGGCAGTCATACAGCGCGGAGCCAAGGCCTGCTGCCAGTGCGCCGTACCAGGGGCCCAGCAAGAGGCCAGACAGGGCGCACAGAATGTTGCCCAGATGGAAGGAGGTATTGCCTCCGATGCTGATGGGCATGGTCACCCGAATGGCGGAGCCAGCAACGGTCAGGGCTGCCAGCATGGCGGTGAGAACGATTTTTTTTGTGGTATTTTTCTTTTCCATGGAGATGTCTCCCTTCTTTTTGGTTGCGCCTATCCTATCCTATTTCTGGCTATAAATACAGCTCCAATATTTGATTAAAAAACAAGGCCAGAAGAAAACAGCATTGCGGAAATGGGACTGTACAAAATGGATAAAGGATGATATAATACGCTTGGATACATCTAAACAGGTTGCATGAAGAAACACAAAATATTTTTGAAGGAGAAACATTATGAGACTGATTCGCGCAAAGGATTACCAGGATGTCAGCCGCAAGGCCGCCAACATCATTGCCGCCCAGATTCAGCTGAAGCCCGACTGTGTTCTGGGTCTGGCAACCGGCAGCAGCCCCGTGGGCACTTATAAGGAGCTGATTAAAAAATATGAAAGCGGCGACCTGGACTTCTCCCAGGTGAAAACCGTCAACCTGGACGAGTATGTTGGTCTGACCAAAGACCACGACCAGAGCTACGCCTATTTCATGCGGGATAACCTCTTTGACCATGTGAACATCAACCAGGCCAACTGCAATATTCCCAACGGCATGAACCCCGATGCAGAGGGGGAGTGCGCCCGCTATGATGCCGTCATTGATTCCTTCGGCGGCGCTGACCTCCAGCTGCTGGGTCTAGGACCCAACGGCCATGTGGGCTTCAACGAGCCTGCCGATGCGTTCGTGAAGAACACCAACAAGGTGAAGCTCACCGATGCCACCATCGATGCCAACGCCCGCTTCTTTGCCAATCGGGACGAAGTGCCCAAGTATGCCTACACCATGGGCATTGGCGGCATCATGAAGGCAAAGCGCGTCCTGCTGGTGGTCAACGGCAAGGCAAAGGCTCAGGCTGTCAAGGATTGCTTCTTCGGACCCATCCGTCCCCAGGCTCCCGGCTCCATTTTGCAGCTGCACCCCGACTTCACCCTGGTTGCAGACGAGGATGCCCTGTCCCTGGTGAAAGACCTGCTGTAATTTGTTCCCGATGTAATGTGATTGCGGCACTCCGATGTTTGGAGTGCCGCAATTTTCTATTTTGACGTTTACCGGTGTGCTGCCATAAAGGCTTCGATTTCTTCCGGCTCCTTGATGATGGAGGCGGAGAGCACCTTGCAGCCATCCTCCGTAATCAGCAGGTCGTCCTCAATCCGAATGCCGATTTCCCACTCGTCGATATACAGGCCGGGCTCGTCACTGATAACGCTGCCGGGCATCAGCTTTACGCCATCGGCGGTCACATCATGCACGTCAATGCCCAGGTGATGGGAAACACCGTGCATATAGTATTGGTCAAGACCCTGCTCATCGGTAATCAGTCCCAGCTCCATGCAGCCTTGCGCCAGAACCTTCTTGCATACTTCGTTCAGCTCTCGGGTGGTCATGCCGGGTTTTGCCTGGGCGGCGACTTCCTTGTTGGCACGGAGTACCACCTCATAAACGGCACGCTGGCGGTCGGTGAATTTACCGTTGACCGGATAGGTTCTGGTGATGTCAGAGCAGTAGCCACCCACCCGGCAGCCCAAATCCAGCAGCAGCAGGCTCCCATCGGCGCAGGTGTCCCGGTTGGTTTCATAGTGCAGCATACAGCCGTTTTTGCCGCTTCCGGCAATGGTGGGGAAGGAGGGACCCTCCGTGCCCTGGTAGTACAGCACGTGCTCGTAGTTTGCCTGTGCCTGATATTCCTTCATACCGGGGGTCAGGGTGGACATAACGGCTTCCAGCCCTTGCCTTGTCACCTCAATGGCCTGGGAGATTTTTGTAACCTCATCGCTGTCCTTCTGCATCCGCAGTGATGCCACCGTTCGCCAGATGTTCCGCACGGTGATGCCTGGGAAATCCTTCTGGAACTGCTGTGCCTTCACCAGGTTGTAGTCGGGCAGGTCACTCAGCCGGTTGCGGTGGCAGTCAAAATAGCACACTTTAAAATCGCCGCCGGTGAGCATATATTGCAGCAGCGGCTCAAACCGGTCAATAAACCGCACGTCCTCAATGCCGGAAATCTCCTTGGCTTCGGGGACGGTGACCATCTTGCCCGTCCAGCGCTCGGCGCTGGGGTCTGCCTGCTCGATGAACAGCATAGAAGTGCAGCTTTCCCCTGCCTTTTTCATGAGGAGAATCATGTTCTCCCGGCGCAGACCGGTGAGATAGAAGAAATTCTTGTTTTCTTCAAAAAGATAGTAGGCATCAGCGCTGCGGTGCAGTGCCTCTCCTGAATACAGAATCAGCAGGGAATTGTCTTCCATCTGGCCGAATACGCTTTGCCGTCTTGCTTCATAGTTCATGGAATATCGCTCCTTTTTGTCAGATGCCCCTATTATACCACGTTTTCCCCGGCGGTCAAATCCTTCTTCGCGGGAATTCTCGTTTCCGTCATTGACAGCAGCACACCCTGAGGGGTATAATTGGCATTAAAATTGCAGAGCAAAAGGGGAGAGGAACGGTCGTGATTCTGTCTTAGAACCAGGTCATTCCTCATCCTCATCGTCTTCAATCCCATCCAGAAAGTATCTGGCTTCCTTTTCCAGAAAATTTGCCGCGGGGCGGAAATGCAGATTTGTCAGCCCGTTTTCCCGGCATACATCCACAAACCGCTGGGAAAGGAGCGCCAGCCCGCCCATCTCATAGATGAAGAAAATATCGTAGCCTTCATACTGCTCTGTATGAAATTCCAGATGCCGCAGGAAATCATAGGTTCCCGGCACCGGATGGCACAGGGGGCAAGCTCTGGAATAAGGGTCTCCCTCCTGGCATTTCCCGTAGGCAATCACCGATTTTTCGTGATTGATTGTCATTTTGCTCCGCACCAATTCGAGATAGTAGTATTTTGGAATGGGAATTTCCTTTTTCCCTTTCCGCTGGAAGCGAACGTGCTCAATTTCCTGCACATCCCGGATGCCGGTAAGCCCTGCCTGCTGAATCACCGCCAACGCCCGCTCTGAAATCAGAAAGGGCTCATAGCTGTAGGAATACAAAAAGTCCGGCACTCTGCGGTTGGTAAGCGCCACCTCCCGTGGCCGCGGCCAGTAGCCGCCGGAAACCGGCGCTCCGCACAAAGGACACCGCTCCATTCTGTCGAAGTCATACACGACGTTATCCGGCAATTCCCCTGTGGCGTACTCGGTTTTCCAGGGATCCATTACAATGTAAAATTCCGGTTTCATAGCGAACCTCACCGTTCATAATAAAAAATACCGAATTTATCGGAAAAATCCGCATAAAATCGGTATTTGATGGCATCCCCGGCGCGATTTGAACGCGCGACCTTCCGCTTAGGAGTAGACCCGATACGACATCGGGAAGTGGCATCTAATGCTTAAAAATG
>ERZ772861.641-NODE-641-length-36069-cov-5.142111_pt1 | contig 36069 bp, 31 predicted proteins | sample MGYA00512135_ERZ772861 | MGnify/ENA primary metagenome ERZ772861 (study PRJEB29015, sample SAMEA2737700) | human gut metagenome | biome: human gut; feature: human-associated habitat; material: faeces | place: China | collected 2012 ...
ACGGAAAACCGTTGCTCGTGCGCAGACTTTTTACCGTCTGCGAACGAGTCGCACTGAGCCAGAAGTTGCGCAATTGATTGCATGATATGCCCTCCAAAAATTGTTTTGCGTCCATTATACCATATTTTGCAGCAATAGGGAAGGGGCGTTGCGCGGGAAGATTTTGTTGAAATCAGGCGAAAACATGGTATAATGTACAAAAAAAGCAGGGAGGATTTTCGATGGGAATTGTTGTTATTGGCGCTATTTTTGTAGATATCAAGGGCTATCCGGAGGATGCCTATATTCCGGCAGGGCGGAATGTGGGGCGGGTAGAGCAAATCCACGGCGGCGTTGGGCGCAATGTGGCAGAGGATGTGGCAAACTGCGAGCTGCGCCCCACTTTTGTCAGTCTGGTAGACAGAAGCGGTACCGGGGAGGATGTGCTGCGGAAGCTGAAAAGCCACAAGGTCAACGTGGATTACATTCGCAAAACCTCCAACGGCATTGGCACCTGGCTGGCGGTATTCAACAACGAGGGTGACGTAGTGGCATCCATTTCCAAGCGCCCGGATTTATCTCCCATTGCAGATATTCTGGATGAGCAGGGAGACGAGATTTTCAGCCAGGCAGACAGCATCATCATTGAGATTGATTTGGAAAAGGAAATCATCAAGCGGGTGTTCCGGCTGGCGAACAAGTATCACAAAAAAGTTTTTGCGGTGGTTTCCAATATGAGCATTGCGCTGGAACGCCGGGATTTTCTGATGAAAGTGGATTGCTTTGTATGCAATCAGCAGGAAGCGGGCATCCTGTTTTCAGCGGACTATTCTGCCGAAACACCGGATTCCTTGATGGAAATTATCGCAGAAAAAGCAAAAGCCGCCTGTATTAACAGCTTGATTGTCACGATGGGAAGTGCCGGTGCGGTATATGCAGATTGCAGCGGCCATTTTGGCCATTGCCTTGCAAGAACCGTCCAAGTAAAGGATACCACCGGAGCGGGAGATGCTTTCTGCGCTGGTGCTGCCATTGGCCTTACCTATGGCAAAGACCTGGCGCAAGCCTGCGAGATTGGGGCGCATCTGGCATCATCTGTCATTGTCACGGCAGAAAGCGTATGTCCGCGTTTCCGCCCCCGGGAACTAGGACTGAACATTGATGTGAGAGAGGACTAATCCGCTAGCGTCATTTCCATATTCATTTTGCGCAATAACATAACATAGGGGTTACGATACAAATGAGGGGGAAAAGTACGTTTATGGAGAATGATTATATCCGATATTCAAAACGCAAGGCATGGCCTATCTGTGGCATTCTTCTGCTTAGTCTTCTTTTCTTTGGTGCAGCAGCTTATTGTATTGCATATGCAACCCATCATATGGCCTTGGAATTGCAGCTTTTGGGCGGGAAAGAACTCCAAGTTGAATACGGCGAGCAATTTCATGACCCCGGGTATCGCGTTGTGCTGCGCGGAGACGACTTTTTCACCAACGGAATCGAGATTGACATAAACGCGATTACGACGGGGCAAGTCACAGATGAAAAGCTGGGTCGGTATGTCATTAACTATTGTGTTCGATGGATGGGAATGGAGGCGGATGCAGTCAGACTTGTGCAGGTTGCAGATACTGTGCAGCCAACAATCACCTTAGTGCCGGACAGTCCTGACTTGCAGCCTACGCCACAGTATCAAGAGGCTGGCTTTTCCGCATTTGATAATTATGACGGTGACATCACTGCACAGGTAAAACGCGTTGAGGAGCCAGGGAAGGTGACCTATACCGTGATGGATTCCTCTGGCAATCTCGCTTCCGTAGAACGAAAAATTCCCCTGTTTGACGATTATCCCCCATCTATATCTTTGGTTGGCAGCAATCAGCTGGAGATTCCTTTAGGAGAGGCTTTTCAGGAGCCGGGGTATACAGCCTCTGATATGCGTGACGGGGACTTGTCCGCACAGGTTGTGGTGTCCATTGACCATCCGTTTGTACGCTATCAGCCGAACACCTACCATCTTACCTACCGCGTCACGGACAGCGATGGGCATGAAGCCATTGCGGAACGCACGGTTGCAACGATTCCGTGTACCCCTCCAACCATCATTTATCCAAATGGGAAAACCATTTATCTGACGTTTGATGATGGCCCAGGCCCGGACACCGGGCGGCTGCTGGACGTGCTGAAAAAATACGATGTCCATGCCACTTTTTTCGTGGTGGATACCGGATATCCCGAACTGATGCAGCGGATTGTAAATGAAGGGAACAGCATTGGAATTCACACCTGTTCCCACAAATACCAGCAGATATATGCAAACCCAGAGGCGTATTTTCAGGACCTTTTTCAAATGCAGCAAATCATTCAGAATGCCACTGGAGAACAGACTTGGCTGCTTCGCTTCCCGGGAGGAAGCTCCAATACAGTCAGCCGAAGGAGCAAGGGCATTATGACGTATTTAACAAAGGCGGTAGAGGCATGCGGCTTTTCCTATTTTGACTGGAACGTAGACAGTGAGGACGCTGGGGGGGCCACCAGCAGCAACCAGGTTTTCAAAAATGTGGTAAACGGAGTGGAGCAGCATAAATACAGTATCGTGCTTCAACATGACATTCATTCTTACAGCGTAGATGCCGTGGAGCAAATCATACAATGGGGGCTGCGAAATGGATACCAGTTCCTCCCACTCCAAACGGATAGTCCTGTAATGCACCACGCCGTACAAAATTAGAAAATCTTTTCTGAACAATCAGAAAAGAAAATCTATTTTGACTTGAAAACTGTGTCCTCTTGCGGTAGAATGGCATTATCCAAGACCATGATGGAGGACAAAACATGGATTATGATGTAATTATTGTGGGTGCTGGTCCCGGCGGAATTTTTGCTGCCTATGAGCTGAAAAAACAGCGTCCTGGGCTGCGAGTGGCCATTTTTGAGGCTGGCTATGCCCTAGAAAAGCGTCACTGCCCCATTGACGGTGTGAAAATCAAAAGCTGCATTGGCTGCCATACCTGCTCTATTATGAGCGGCTTTGGCGGTGCCGGTGCATTTTCCGATGGGAAATACAACATCACGAATGATTTTGGCGGAACGCTTTATGAACACATTGGCCGCAAGCAGGCTCTTGAACTGATGCGCTATGTAGATGAAATTAACATGACCCACGGCGGCGAAGGGACAAAGCTCTACTCCACAACAGGAACTGACCTGAAAAAGAAGTGTATGCAAAATAAGCTGAAGCTTCTTGATGCATCTGTTCGCCATTTGGGCACAGACATCAATCTGGTGGTGCTGGGTCGTCTGTACGAAGAATTGAAAACGCAGGTGGATTTTTTCTTTGAGTCCCCGGTTTCTAGCATCGAGGTTGCAGGTGACGGCTATGATGTGGTGGTAGGGCAGAAGCGCTATACCTGCCGCAACTTGATTGCTTCCGTCGGACGCAGCGGCAGCAAGTGGATGGAAAAGGTTTGCAGAGACCTGAAAATCGGCACCAGCTCCAACCGTGTTGACCTGGGCGTTCGTGTGGAGCTCCCGGCAGTAATTTTCTCCCACCTGACAGATGAGCTATACGAGAGTAAGATTGTCTACCGCACCGAGAAATTTGAGGATAACGTTCGCACCTTCTGCATGAACCCCCACGGAATTGTGGTCAACGAGAATACCAACGGTATCATCACCGTCAACGGCCACAGCTATGAAGACCCTGCCCGTCAGACAGAGAACACCAACTTTGCGCTGCTGGTGGCAAAGCATTTCTCTGAGCCGTTCAAGGACAGCAATGGATACGGCGAGAGCATTGCACGTCTCTCCAATATGCTGGGCGGCGGCGTGATTGTCCAGCGGTTTGGGGATTTGGTTCGTGGCAGACGCAGCACCGTCAAGCGCATTGAGGAGGGCCTGGTAACGCCCACTCTGGCAGCTACCCCCGGCGACCTGAGCCTGGTGCTGCCCAAGCGGATTTTGGACGGCATCATTGAAATGATTTATGCGCTGGATAAGATTGCCCCCGGTACAGCAAATGATGATACCTTGCTATATGGCGTGGAGGTCAAGTTCTACAACATGGAAGTGGAATTGGACGAGAATCTGGAAACCAATCACAAAGGCCTTTACGTCATTGGCGACGGTTCCGGCGTGACCCATTCTCTTTCTCACGCCTCCGCCAGTGGCGTTCATGTCGCAAGAAGGATTGCAGAAATGCTGTGAATTTCTAAAACTGGATAGCAAAAGGCTGCCTCGGTTCATGACTGAGGCAGCCTTTGCGTTATTTCAGGGAGGCGGCGCTTTTCCGCACCAGGGCGCGGCGCAACTTTGCTTCTGCAAGCTTCAAATCGGTTTCCGAGGCGTTGGGGTTTTTCAACATCTCGTCTGCCCGCTTGTAAGCAGCTTCCGCACGCGCTACATCGATTTTTTCCGCCCATTCAAAGGTGGTAGGAACCAGAGTGACAGTCCCCTTGACAACGCTGAGCATTCCGCCAATACAGGCGGCAGTGCGGCGAACGCCATCTGCGACCACTACGGCACGCCCCATACCGAGGGACGTGACGTAATCCGTATGACCTGCCAGAATGGCAACGTCACCGGTAGAGCTGCGGACAATGAGCTGCTCGGCAGTTCCATCAAAAATCAGCCCGTCCGGGGTGACGATTTTCAGGGGAAAGCTTGTCATGCTTTCTCACCGCCCCGGTATTTGGCAACCACCTCATCGATGGAGCCAGCAAACAGGAAGTAGGACTCAGGAATGTCATCATGCTTTCCTTCAATGATTTCCTTGAAGGAACGAATGGTTTCTTTCAAGGGGACGTACTTGCCTTGATAGCCGGTGAACTGCTCAGCGACATGGAAAGGCTGTGACAGGAACCGCTGCACCTTACGGGCACGATTGACCGTCAGCTTGTCCTCCTCACTCAGTTCATCCATGCCCATGATGGCGATGATATCCTGGAGTTCCTTATACCGCTGCAAGATGCTCTGAACGGCACGGGCGGTCTCGTAATGCTCCCGGCCCAGAATTTCAGGGGAGAGAATACGGGAGGTGGAGTCCAGGGGGTCAACAGCAGGATAGATGCCCAGAGAGGCAATGCCACGGTCAAGAACAGTGGTGGCATCCAGGTGGGCGAAAGTAGTGGCGGGAGCGGGGTCAGTCAGGTCATCAGCAGGGACATAAACCGCCTGCACAGAGGTGATAGATCCATCCTTTGTGGAGGTGATACGTTCCTGGAGGGCACCCATTTCGGTTGCCAGCGTGGGCTGGTAGCCAACGGCAGAAGGCATACGCCCCAGCAGGGCGGAAACTTCTGAACCGGCCTGAGTAAAGCGGAAGATGTTATCAATGAACAAAAGCACGTCCTGATGCTTCACATCACGGAAGTACTCCGCCATGGTCAAACCGGACAGACCAACACGCATACGGGCTCCGGGGGGCTCGTTCATCTGACCGAAGACCATGGCGGTTTTGGAAATAACGCCAGACTCGGTCATTTCGTTGTACAGGTCGTTGCCCTCACGGGTACGCTCACCAACACCGGTGAACACAGAGTAGCCGTTGTGCGCAGTGGCGATGTTGTAAATCAGCTCCTGAATCAGAACAGTTTTACCAACACCGGCGCCGCCGAACAGGCCAATTTTGCCACCCTTGGCATAGGGGCAAATCAAATCGATGACCTTAATGCCGGTTTCCAGAATTTCCGTTGCGGGCTGCTGCTCCTCATAGGAGGGAGCAGGGCGGTGAATGGGCCAATGCGCTTCCGCCTTCGGGGCGGGCTTGTTGTCAATGGGTTCACCCAGCAGGTTGAACACACGTCCCAAACAGGCATCACCTACCGGGACGGAAATGGGTGCACCGGTGTCGATTGCCTCGGTGCCTCGCTGTAGGCCATCGGTAGAGGACATGGCAATACAGCGCACCACATTGTCGCCGATGTGCTGGGCGACTTCTGCGGTAATGACGGTATCGCCGTTTTTAACGTGGATTGCGTTGAGCAGACTGGGCAGCTGGTCATCCGCAAACCGAATATCAAGAACAGGACCCATTACCTGGATGACTGTTCCTTTGTTGTTTGCCATTGGATTCAACTCCTTTTGTGAAAAATGGGGGAGCAGAATGCAAAATGCAGAATGCAAAATGCAATAAATTTTTCTTAGGAACCAGCCACAATTTCGGTAATTTCCTGCGTGATGGCAGCCTGACGGGCGCGGTTGAACTTGAGGCTCAAGTCTGCAATCATATCCTCTGCATTCTGGGTAGCGTTGTCCATCGCTGTTCGGCGTGCGGCCTGCTCGGAGGCACGGGACTCGCACAGTGCGCCATAAAGAAGTCCCCCAAGGTACTCTGGGATGATGGCATCAAAGACCGCTTCACCGCTGGGTTCATAGAGAATGTCACTGGGGCGCACATCGCCGGTGGGCTTTTCCAAAGGAAGCAGCTTCATAGCGGAAGGGGTCTGGGACAGCATAGATTCAAAATTGGTATAGGCCACATAAATCTCGCTGTAGATGCCCTCCTGATAAGCCTTACACAGCGCTCTTGCAATAGAGAAGCAGTCGCCGATGGACACAGAAGCTGCCTCAGCATAGTTTTCGGTGAAAGCAGAAACACCACTGCTGCGGAAATAGTCTACAGCCTTCCGGCCAATGGGAAGCACCTCGGCATTTTTGCCGCTGATGCGTTCCTGCACCAGCTTGAACACGTTGCTGTTATAACCGCCTGCAAGACCGCGGTCACCGGCAATGACGATATAAACCATCTTGGATGCAGGGCGCTCCTGCAAGTACACAGAGGAAAAATCCTGGTTGGACAGGGAAATATCGGTAATGGTCTGGTGAAAAATTTCAAAATAGGGGCGGGAATACAAAACCTGCGTCTGGGCACGGCGAAGCTTGGAAGCAGCCACCATTTCCATTGCTTTGGTAATCTGCTTGGTGCTTTCCATGCTGCGGATGCGGTTCTTGATTTCCTTGGTGGATACGCCAGCCATATCAAAACCTCCTTACACAGGAGAGAACTGACTAACCAGCTCGTCCAGCGCGGCCTTCAGGGCTGCCTCGGTGTTGCTTTCCAGCTTCCCGGTGGAACGGATTGCTTCCAGCACGTCCACATGGTGATTCTCCATGTGCTCCTCCAGCTGCTTCTCGAACTCTGGAACCTTTTCAACGGGGATGCTGTGGAGGTAACCGTGGGTAACAGCGTAGATGATGCAAACCTGCTGCGCCACTTCCTTGGGAGAGTTGTTCTTCTGCTTCAGCACAGCCACAATACGCTCACCTAGAGCCAGACGCTCTTTGGTATCAGCATCCAAATCAGAACCAAACTGTGCAAAGCTCTGCAACTCACGATACTGAGAATACAGCAGCTTCAAGGAGCCGGAAACTTTCTTCATTGCCTTAATCTGAGCGTCACCGCCAACACGGGAAACAGAGATGCCAGGGTTGACAGCAGGCATAATGCCAGAGTTAAACAGTTCGGTTTCCAAGAAAATCTGGCCGTCAGTGATGGAGATGACGTTGGTGGGAATGTATGCAGACACGTCACCAGCCTGGGTTTCAATGATGGGAAGGGCAGTCAAGCTGCCGCCGCCCAATTCAGGGGCCAACTGCGCGGCACGCTCCAAGAGACGGGAATGCAGATAGAAAACATCACCGGGATAGGCTTCACGTCCGGGCGGACGGCGAATCAGCAGGGAAATGGCACGGTATGCCACTGCGTGCTTACTCAGGTCATCATAAATCACCAGAACATCCTTGCCCTGGTGCATGAAATATTCACCCATGGTGCAGCCGGAGTAGGGGGCAATATACTGCATAGGAGCCAATTCGGATGCAGTTGCAGAGACAACAATGGTATAGTCCATTGCGCCGTTGCGGGTCAGATTTTCAACCAACTGGGCAACGGTAGACCGCTTCTGGCCGATAGCAACGTAAATGCAGATGACATTCTTGCCCTTCTGGTTCAGAATGGTATCCGTTGCAATGGTGGTCTTGCCGGTCTGACGGTCACCGATAATCAGCTCGCGCTGGCCGCGGCCAATGGGAATCATGGAGTCGATGGCTTTGATGCCGGTTTGAAGGGGACGATTGACGTGCTGGCGCTCGATGATGCCAGGGGCAGGGGATTCAATTGCTTTGTAATCATCAGCCTTGATTGCACCCTTGCCGTCAATAGGCTCACCCAGCGCATTGACCACACGTCCAATCAGCTTGGCACCAACCGGAACGGACACAACCTTGCCGGTGCGCTTTACAACGTCACCCTCTTTGATGCCCTGGTCAGAACCAAGGATAACGATGGAAACGGTGTTTTCCTCCAGGTTCTGTGCCATGCCGTAAGAACCGTCAGGAAATTCTACCAGTTCACCGGCCATACAGTTATCCAACCCGGAGGCCTTTGCAATGCCATCGCCTACCAGAATAACCACGCCGGTTTCAGAGGTTTCCATCTTGTTTTCGTAATTTTCAATTTGACTTCGGATAATTTTCGATATTTCTTCGGGTCTAAGTTCCATACAGTCCCTGCTTTCTCGTCAGAGTACGGTGTTTTTCAGCAAATCCCGAATCCGATCGAGCCGATGGGAAACTGTGTCATCCAGACATTTCCCATCATAGCTCAGCATGACACCACCGATGGTTTCGGGCTTTACCTGATTACGCAGCAAAATTGTCTTGCCCGTAATGCCAGAGAGCTTCTCTGTCAGTGCTTTTTCCTGCACCTTACTAAGCGACACAGCGGTGTACGCCGTGACACTCAGTATATTGTGGTCTTGCTGATACAGCCGGGTATAGGCACGGCTGCAATCAGGCAGCAAATAAATATAGTCCTTCTCGACAAGAATCTTGAGGAAGTTCAGCAAATACGGCTGAATCTTTCCCCGAAAGCCCTGGTCAAGAATTTGGCAGCGTTCCCCCTTGGATAAGTTGGGTGTGCGGAGCAACCGGATATAGTCCGGATTCTCGGCAAAACAGTAATCCAGCATCGTCAGCTCGGAATGGATAACTTCGTCCAGTCCCTTATCCTTTGCCAGCTCATAGAGCGCCTGGGCATAAACAGTTCCTGCCTGGCTCATACCTGGTCACCCAATTCTTCAATGAAGCGGTCAATCATAGCAGATTGGTCTGCTGGCTTCAATTCTTTTTCAACCACCTTGCCGGCAATTGCCAGTGCCAAACCGGAAATTTCATTCTTGGCATCGTTGACTGCTTTCTTTTTCTCCAATGCGATATCGGCGGAAGCCTTTGTCATAATGGCGGCAGCATCGGCATTTGCCTTGCGGAGAATTTCTTCTTCCCGGCTTTGGGCGCGGCTGACAGCCTGCTGGAGCATCTGGTCGGCAGTGGCAGAGGCTTCATTCAGCTTCTTTTGATAGTCTTCCTGAAGCTTCTGCGCCTCCTTCTTGGCATGACCGGCATCGGCATACAGGTTATCAATTTCCTGCTGACGGTCGGTAATCATTTTCATCACCGGACCGAACAAGAACTTTTTAGCCACAAAATAGATGGTGAGTGTATTGAGCAGGATGAACAGCGCAGTCCAAGGATTGACACCCAAAAATGATTCAAACACTTGCGTTGCTCCTTTCTGATGTGATGGAAAGGATTACAGCAGGAACAGAATCAGGAAGGCGATAATCAGGGAGTAGATACCGGTGGTTTCAGCGATGGCGCAGCCCATAATCATATTGCTGCGCAGGTTGCCGGTAGCTTCAGGCTGACGAGCCATACCGTCCAGTGCGTGAGCGACAGCAGTACCTTCGCCGACACCGGGGCCGATAGCGCCGATACCCATGCAAAGTCCTGCACCGATGGCTTTACCGGCGATTGCGATTGCAGATGCTAATTCCATAATGAGTTCCTCCTAGGTAATTTTTTCGTTTTTCTATACTAATCGGGATGTACGGTTCTCGCCGCATACGCCGAAAAGTTCATGTTTTTAGGCTGCCTGGGGCTCCGGCAGAGCATTGGAGATATAGACCATAGTGAGAAGCGTGAACACATAGGCCTGGACAAAACCGGAGAACAGGTCAAAATAGCAACTGAGCACAGCGGGGATGCCGTAAGCAAGGACGGGCACACCGGAGAGAATGTCAAATGCTTCCAATAGGCCAAACACGCCAAGAACCGCGCAGAGAATGCCAAAAATCAGCTTGGCTACACTGGGCTTCTTCTTGCGCCAAACCAGCAGTGCGGCACCAACAACCAGCAACACAATCGATGCCACCGGGCCATTGGCGGAAATCAGGTTCAAAACCGCCGCAGAGGCAAGGCTCAGGGAGGTGTAAATCAAGGTCGTAATAACGCCACCGCCGGCAATGTTGCCAAAATGACGGAACGCCATGGAGACAGGCTGTGCAATCTCGGAAATTACATTCATGGGGGTCATCACTACGATGGGTTCGGTAAAGCCCTTCAGCCATCCCAGGAAACCATTATTTTTGATGTTGTGATACCAAATAATTGCCGTTACCATCAGTGCCCACACCAGTGTGCAGCTTAAATCCGCAGTGGAAGAGCGCAGGAAGCCGGTCAAGCCAATAAAAGAGCCACAGATGGAGCTGAGGAAAATCGTCGCAATGAAGGGTGTCCAGTGGGCGTTATGCTCTCCCATGGTTTCAACCACCATGTTGCGTACCATCATCACACCTTTTTCCACCATGACCTGCACGCCGTTGGGACGCTTGGTCAGTCGTTTTCCCAGTACAATACATACAGTGCACAGGAAGATGGTCACAATTAGATGGGATACCGTCGTCTGCGTAATGGGAATTCCTCCGAAAATCGGAATGGTAAAATAGATAAATGCACCGTCAACACTCATGCTCATGACAATTAACCCTCTTTCTTTCTGAAGAATTCTGCCACCGTCAGTACAGGACGGACAAAAACCAGTGGGAGCACCAGCGCAATCAAGTTGAAGATTCCGCTTTTGGCACAAACCACCAGTAAAACGAATAATACAAGGAGTCGGAAAATATAAGAGCTGCGCATGAGCACCGTGCCGCCCTTTACATCTTTGGATTCCGCCTTGTCAGCAGCCAGGCAGGTGCCCATCGCCATAAAAAAGAAGTTTCCGATGCTGAGCAGAGCACCGAGAAGTGCGCCATAGAGGACGCTTTGAGAATACCATCCTCCTAGCGCAAAAACAAGAACCATCACGCCGGTGCAGGCAGCCACACCCAGGGCAACGATTCCGGTTTCCCGATATACGATTTTACGAGACTCCATAGATTTCCTCCCATTGGATGAATGATGTACCCTTACAGGTGATTATTGAAGGAAACAGGGGGCGGCTCTTTTTTGTCGCGGCGTTTGGACATTCGCTCCATTGCTTGCAGGGACTGGCGAAATCCGCTGACAGCGGAGGAAAGGCCAACCACCAGTCCAACCCATACCGTCCATCTTCCCCAGCCACAACTGTGATGGAGCCATGCACCGCCGCCGATAAAGACAGCCAAGGGGATTCCAACGGAAAGGCCCAGCTGCGTCAACCAGACCAGCAGATTCAAATCCTTCATATGTGCCATCCTTCCCCATCATGTACGCTACATTATAACCGATTTTGCCAAAGGATGCAATAGGAATAATCGTCACATTCATGAAAAAATAAAAAAGAAATGACTTTCCTTCCGGACGCGGTTATAGTATAATATAAAGATAAACAGAAAAGAAACTAGCGTACACTGTTATAATGGATTCATGTGAATCAGAAAGTAGGAAGTATTTTGACTGATCAGGAAATGGAAATTCTTCAGGGTACAATCAGCGCCGTGGTTTACCAAAATTATGAAAATGGATACTCCGTTCTGCGCCTGAATGTTGGGGGCGGAGAGAATGTCACCGTTGTTGGGACAATCCCGCTTCCCGTGGTGGGGGAGCAGCTGATGGTAACAGGCCGTTGGAGTACGCATTCCAATTACGGGAAGCAATTTGAAGCAGAATTCCTCGATCGAATGATGCCACAGAGCGCATCGGAGATACTTGCTTATTTGTCCAGTCGGGTGGTGAAGGGGATTGGCCCCAAAAGCGCCGCGCGAATTGTCAACCATTTCGGAGAAGACACCCTGCTTGTAATGGAACGGGAGCCGGAGCGACTTTCTGAGGTTGCAGGGATTTCTTTGCAGCGTGCGCGGCAGATTGGCGCAGAATTCCGCCTGCAAGTGGGAATGCGCCAGCTGATTGAATTCTTTGCTGTGCATCATCTTCCGGCAGAGCTTGCGGTGCGCACCTACAAGGTCTACGGAGACAAGACCATGGACTTGCTGTATGATGACCCCTATCTATTGATGGAGGATGGCTTGGATGCTGCGTTCAGCGCGGTAGACCGTTTTGCTATCGACCTTGGGATTGCCGGGGATGATCCGCGGCGAGTAGAGGCAGGCATCCTGTTTGAGCTTACATACAACCTCAGCGTAGGGCACAGCTTTCTTCCAGAGCAAAAGCTGATAGCGGCAACGGCACAGCTATTGTCCATTGACGCAGAAACTGTTGCACGTGTTCTTGCAAAAGCCGTAGAAGAGGAGCGCGTGGTGACAGATGTGCTTTCCGATATCAAAGTGATTTATCTTCCCCAGCTTTACAGCGCCGAAACATATTGTGCTGCCCGCCTCAAAGAGTTGTCTGCGGCCTCATTCCCGACAGAGCAGAATTTGGATGTGCGCATTCATACAGCCGCAGAGGAAAGCGGGCTGAGCTATTCCCAGCAGCAGGAGCAGGCCATCCGGGAAGCGGCTTCCTGTGGACTTCTGCTGATTACCGGCGGCCCTGGCACCGGTAAAACCACGGTGCTGCGAGGTATTTTGAATTTGCTGCGCAGTCTCAAACTCAACTGCCTGCTGGCCGCGCCCACAGGGCGTGCTGCGAAGCGGCTCAGTGAGGTGACCGGGGAGGAGGCATCAACAATTCACCGATTGCTGGAATCCGGCATTGATCCAGCCACAGGGAAAATGGTCTTTGCACGGGATGACAGCAATCCGCTGAAATGCGACGCAGTGGTGGTGGATGAAATGTCCATGGTGGATGTCCTTTTGATGTCCAGTCTCCTGAAGGCAATTCCAAAAGGAAAGCGGCTGATTCTTGTGGGTGACCCTGATCAGCTTCCACCGGTGGGACCGGGATTCCCGTTCAGTGATATGCTGCGCAGCGGATGTCTGCCCACAGTTCATCTGACAGAGATTTTCCGTCAGGCGCAGCAAAGCCTGATTGTGATGAACGCTCACCGGGTCAACCGAGGAGAGCTGCCGGAACTGAAAACAGTCACCAGCGATTTTTTCTTTATGCGGCGCAACAGTGAGGAAAGCGTTACACAGCTCATCCGTGACTTATGTACCACACGGCTTCCTCAGAGAATGGGCATTCAGTCGTCAGAAATCCAGGTACTGTCCCCCACGCGGAAGGGTGGAACCGGTACGGCGGCGCTGAATAAGCTGCTGCAAGCCTCCCTGAATCCGCCCGCTCCACAAAAGAAGGAGAAGGCATATGGTGAGATTGCCTTTCGGGAAGGTGACCGTGTGATGCAAATCAGAAATAATTACGACATCATGTGGAAAAAATGTGACGGCGGTGCTGCCGGAACCGGTATTTTTAACGGTGATGTGGGCGTTATTAAGGAAATTGACCTACAGCAAGAATTTTTGACCGTCCAATTTGACGACAAAGAGGCGGACTACGATTTTACACAGTTAGGTGAGTTAGAACTGGCATATGCAATTACCGTGCACAAAAGCCAGGGCAGCGAATATCGCGCGGTGGTTTTGGCTGCTTGGAGCGGGTCGCCGTACCTACTCAACAGGAGCGTGCTGTATACTGCCATCACCCGTGCAAAGGAACTGCTGATTATTGTCGGCAGGGAAGACACTATTGTTTCCATGACAGAAAATGCAAAGAAAAACCGCCGCTATTCCGGGTTGAAGCTTCGGCTACAGGGGAAAGTGCAGTGAGACGACTGGTTTCATGGGTAAGCAATTTACTCTATCCTCAACGATGTATGCTGTGTCGTTGCTTTTTGTCCAAAGGGGAAACAGATATATGTCATCGCTGTATCTGCGATGCCTCGGCCTATCCTTTTGGACGTCTGATACCGGACAAGCAAGGAAAAAACAACATCCACTTTCTTGACAGTTTCACTGCTGTCTGGTACTATGAAGGAGATGTTCGCAAAAGTATCCTGCGCTACAAATTTCGCAGAGGCATATTTCTGGCTCCCAAATTCGCAAGGATGCTGGCTGAAAGGCTCACGCAGCAAGAGATGGCTCACCCGGATGTGCTGACCTGGGTTCCCGTCAGTCGGGCGCGCCGTTTCCAGAGGGGCTATGACCAATGTGAGCTTCTTGCCAAGCAGCTGGGAAAAACGTTGGGCGTTCCTGCGGTATCTACCCTCCGAAAGGTGAGAAATACCCCGCCTCAGTCTGGTTTGGATTCTGCTGCTATGCGCAAGGCGAATATTCTGGGTGCATTCGCATTGAAGAAGGATATCGATTTAAATGGCAAAATAGTGCTGCTGATTGACGATATCTTTACAACAGGTTCTACCATGAATGAGTGTGCTAGAGTGCTGCTGACATCGGGTGCAGCCCAAGTACACGGAGCCACTGTTGCAGTGACCCGAAACCACAAAAAATCCAAGTAAGGTGAATTGATATGCAGTTTTTTTCTAATGACCTGGGCGTTGACCTGGGCACATCCAATGTACTGATTTATGCTGACGGAAAGGGTCTGGTTGTCCGAGAGCCTGCGGTGGTTGCACTTGACCGCAACTCCGGCAAGATTTTGCAGGTTGGCGCGGCAGCTCGGAATATGCTGAACCGTACTCCTGGCAACGTGGTTGCCATGCGCCCCCTGCGCGAAGGCGTTATTTCTGACCACGAGATGACCGTGCGGATGCTTCAGGAAATGTTCAAGACCGCCACGAAGGCATCCATCTTTACGCCAAAACCCCGTGTGGTCATCAGTGTTCCCAGTGGCGTTACCGAGGTGGAGGAGCGCAGCGTCATTAACGCAGCCATTGAGGCTGGCGCGCGCAGAGTGTTCCTGATTGAAGAACCGCTGGCAGCTGGATTGGGTGCCGGACTGGATTTGCAAGGCCCTAAAGGACACATGGTCGTTGACATCGGCGGCGGCACGACGGATATTGCCGTGCTGAGTATGAACGGCGTTGCAGTTTCCTCCTCCCTGAAAATCGCTGGTGATTCCTTTGACGATGCCATTGCCCGCTACGTCCGCCGCCAATATGGCATTGTCATTGGGGATGTGACCGCCGAGGAGGTCAAGATTCAGATTGGGCAGGTCTACCCCCGCCAGGAAGAAATGACCATGAATGTCAAGGGTCGAGATTCCAAAACCGGTATGCCAAAGACAGTGACCCTGACCTCCACGGAGATTTATGAGGTTCTGCGCCGTCCTGCCCGTCAGATTGCAGATGAGGTTCTGGCGGTGCTGGAACGCACCAGCCCGGAGCTGGTCAGTGACATCTCTGAGTCCGGAATTACCATGACCGGCGGATGCAGCCAGATTTGGGGCTTTACGGAGCTGCTGATTGAACGGACGGGAATCCCCTGCATTCTGGCAGATGACCCGGACTCCTGCACCGCCTATGGCTGCGGCAAGACCCTTGCCTGGATTAACAAGCTTACAGAGGGACCCATCAATATTGCCCGCAAACGGATGATGAAGAGCAACAACTATTAAGCACCAAAACCGATTCAGCGGGGCAGAACGCCCCGCTGTTTTGCTATGGTGAAGCAGCCGCTTTGGAGGTGGCAACATGAAAATAAGCCCCTGTGAAGATGATATTATTTCCGTCGTTGCAATCTGGCCTGTAATAATCGTGGCAGAGGTCATTTTTCTTGCGACCGGTGAACGCAGCACGTTTTTTATCGTGGGGATTGTGCTGCTGGATTTCCTGCTGGGCATCTGTTCCGTTCGTGACCTTGTATATTTTTCTCGAACAATTGAACTTAGCCAAGAAGGATGCGCTTTTTCCGTATGGAAATTTCACAAGAAATATCAGTGGAATGATTTAACCGTTCAATTATGCAATGATGAAAATTTCGCCTTTCGTGATTCCGACAAGCGTGGGCCTGGTTTGTTGATATGTCCAAAAGCAGCAAAGTATCGTCATAAAATGGCCGGAATGACCTATTGCCGAATCATGCACCCTTTTTCCAGTGTCTACCTGCGATTTCGGTCAGATGAAGATGCGCATAAAACCGTCACAGGAAAAATTGTCTATGATGGATATACCATAGAAAAAGAAAAAGCCTTAGAGTATTTGGAGCAGCAATAGACAAACAACCAGTCAAGCATAACACCCCCGAGCAATCGCGTGTTCAGGGGTGCTATTTTTTGCTATGCTGCGGGGGCAGGGGAGTGAGTCAACATTGCGAGGTATTAAAAAGGGAGCTGCCGAAGCAGCTCCTTTTTGGAATTTCACTTACTTACCAGACAGGACGATGCCCTTGCGCATATAGGAGGTATTGCCCATGGTGACGGTGTAGCTCTCAGCCAGGTTATCGAACCAGGTGTTCATATCAGCAGTTCTCAGGTCGTTCTCAATCTGATAGTCGCGGTAAGTCTGACCAGAGGTGCCGACAAAATACATCACATGATAGCCATAGGTGGTTTCCACGATGCCGGTGTCACCAGCCTTGCGGTCAGTATCGAAGCACCAGTCGTTGAATGTATCAACCATCTGGCCAGGATAGACATTCTCGTACAGACCGCCGTTGGTGTTGGAACCGGTATCAGTGGAGTTGGCGTTGGCCAGCTCGGCAAAGCTTTCCTCGGTTGCATCGCCGGACTTCCATTGATTCAGCAAGTCCTCGGCCTTTTCGCGGGTAGCTTCTTTTGCTCCGTCGGTGTAGGTACCGTCCTCGTTCTTGTCGCCATCGAAGCTGACAAGAATATGGCGAACATTGACCATCTCAATATTATTGTCATTCACACCATTGTACAGAACCACATAGAAAGCGGAGACAGTTTCCAAATCATTGTCATTTTCGTCCTTCACGGTGCTGGGAACTTCCACGCAGGTAATATCACCGGCCTTGCGGGTGCTATCGGTAACCCAGCCGCTCAGGTAGGTGTTGATGGCGCTGCTGGCCTGATTGGTGTAGACGGTAGCAGAAGCCTCGGTGCCCTCGTTGATGTCCATGGCAGCAATGGCCGCATTCAGCTCGTCCAGAGAAGTGGCCTCGGTCAAAGGTGCGATGGCTTCCTTGGCAGCTGCCACAGCTTCGGCACGCTCTGCGGCAGTATAGGTGGTGGTGCCATCCTCAGAAGTGGTGCCCTCAGGCAGATACTTTGCCACAGGGATGTAGTGCTGAGCGTAGCTATAGGAGGAATACTTGGCGGCATCCTTGCTGTCGGCCTCACGAATCTGCTCCTGGGTGTAAGTCAGGCTTTCCTGGTGTGCAGCCTGGTAAGCGCTTGCCAGCAGGTTGCGGCTGTAATAATCCAGATAGCTCTCCACGGATGCGCCGTTACCGTACTGCGCCTTCAGGAATGCATCGGCATCGGAGTAGCCATACATGGTGGCATAGGCGTTCAGGTTGTTTTTCAGCAGGGTAACCTGGGTCTGGCTGTCTTCGGGCAGGGTGAAGCCTTCGGCCTCTGCTGCATCGGACAGGGCATAAACGGTCTTGGCGGACTCGGCAGCCTGCTTCATGAAGTTGTCTGCCCAGGTCTCACCGGTCTCCTGGTTGTAAATCTGCTTGTCCAGCGCCTCGGAGGTGTTCAGGCCAAACAGGGACAGATAGCTGCCATAGTTGTTGGAATAGTTATTGATGTAGTCGATGTAGTAATAGTTCAGCTCTGCGTTGCTCAGCTGATGCTCGCCCACGGTTGCGGCGATGGTGTTGCGCTCGTGGACACCGCTGGCCTCCACAGAACGGCTGACACCTGCCCAGATGGCAACGGCAATCAGCGCAACAAGCACGACCACAAAGCCGATGCTGTAGAGCTTTACTTTTTTTGCTTCCTTCTGCTCAAGAATCTGACGCTCGGTCAGCTTCTCGGTGCTTTCAGAATGAAGCTGCTTCTTTTTGGATGCACTCATGAAATCATATCCTCTCATTGTTCCTTGTTGCGTATTTGAGTCCGCTTCTCCAGGATGCAAAACACGCTCTAGTATTATAATCGATTTTGAACAGTGTTGCAAGTGGCAATTTTGTTAATAATTAATAAATTGTCATTACGAAGAATAACCTGCTGAAAAGTAAAAAAGGCATGGGAACCGAAGCCCCCATGCCATACCCCGCTTTAGCCGTAGCACGTCCAATTATGACCTGCACGAAATGGCAGGTGGGTTGCCGCTCACAACGTTCTCTGCTCCCAGCGTCCACCACACGTCTGCGCGTGGGCGGGAGGTCTGCAATCCAGCCGTGAAGATTCTAGCATCCCGTTGAAAAAATGTGGGTCCAAAAGGACGCACTCGCACCAAGCAGGAAGAAATTTACTGTTCGTCGTAAAGCGAATCCATAACCAGGTCATACACCGCCTGAAGCTCCGCCTCATCATCTATGGCACACAGCAACGGCTCTCCATCCTCCTCCACGGATTTGAGGATGCTCACTTCGAGGCGAAGGTCATCCTCACCATCGGCGGGAATAACTGCCATATAACTCGCACCGTTATATTCCACCGTAGAGAGTACCTCTACTTCAAATTCATTTCCATCCTCATCGGTGATGGTGATAAAATCAGAGCCATATTCGTCTGCCATAGGGAACCTCCGAACTGTTTGACTGTATTTTAACCTGTAGCCACCTTAAAATCAATAGTCAATATTGCACAAACTGTACAAAGAATGATTTTGCAGAAAAAGGAGCTTACATTAAAATAAACAACAAGCCTGACAGAAAACACTTTTTGAGAATACGCTGGCGTGTTTATCAGCATTATTTCCTGATTTTAATGGATAATTCATAAATTAGGTCTTTCGTTTTGGGCATCATTATGTTATAATACAAAGCATCATGCATTCGTGTATGCACTGTTTACTGCAGTACGAATTCCTTCGGCCAATGTGCTGAAGTTTCGGAGGTTATCTATGGCAAGTCAAAATCAGAATCATCGGCGGGGAAAGAAAATCCGGCAGGAGTGGGATCCTCATTGGACAATAAAGCTTGTGTACACAGCTGGTTCCACGCTTTTTTCCGTCTTCAAAATTGCGCTGGGCGCTGCGGCAACGGTGCTGCTGATCGGTGTTATCAGCGGCCTCGTTTTTATGGGGGCGCTGGCGGAATACCTTCAGAACGACATCTTGAAGGAGGCACAAAACTGGTCTTATGAGGACTACGATGTTGAAAAAACATCCTATGTCCATTATGTAGACAGTGACGGCAATATTCAGCTGCTCCAGCAGATTTACACTACCACCGATCGTCAACCTGCTACTTGGGATGAAATTCCTCAGGCGCTGGTAGATGCCACGGTTGCCATTGAAGACAAGCGCTTTTACGAGCACCAGGGCGTTGACTGGATTACCACTGTCAAAGCCTGTGCCAATATGTTTTTCGGCGGTGACTCCCAGTTTGGCGGCTCCACCATCACCCAGCAGCTGGTGAAAAACACCACCGATGAAAAGAGCATCACCGTGCAGCGAAAGGTGATGGAGATTTTCCGGGCGCAGTTGCTGGAAAAGGAATACGACAAAGATATTATCATGAAGGAATATCTGAATCGTATTTATCTGGGCAAAGGCTGCTATGGTGTCAAGTCCGCTGCTGCTGCCTATTTCGGCAAGGAACTGCAAAGCTTGACCGTTGCCGAATGCGCCAGCCTTATCAGCATCACCAATAACCCCTCTCTGTTCAACCCATACTCCACCAGTGTCTATATGTACAAGGGCGAAATGCGCAATGGTCAGCAGCGTAACCGCTACCGTCAGGAAAGCGTTCTGAGCGAAATGCTAAATCAGGGCTATCTGACGGAGGAGGAATATGTCACAGCCTTTAATCAGGTTCTGGTGTTTAAGGACGGCATTGATGAAGCTGACCGCTGGGCAACCTGCGACCATTGCGGCTACGGCGGAACCGTTGCTACCTTCACCAAGCAGGGGGATCTGTATTTCTGCCCCCGCTGCGGCAGTCAGACCTCTGTCAGCCAGAATGCCTCGCAGCACGTCTACAGTTGGTTTGTGGATACAGTTATTTTGGATGTTGCAACGGATATGGCACTACAGGATGGCTTCCAGTGGGATGACATGGATCAGGCATCTAAAAACTACTATCTGGAAAAAATCCAGAAGGGTGGCTACCACATCTACACAACCCTGGATATGGATGTTCAGAATCAGGTGGATGCGATTTACACCAATCTCAACAATATTCCAACCACCAAAAGTGCCCAGCAGCTGCAATCCGGCATTGTAGTCATCAACAATGCCACCGGCGATATTGTTGCACTGGCCGGCGGTGTTGGCGAAAAGACTGACTTCTTCGCCTATAACAAGGCAACTCAGGCAAAGCTGCAAACCGGATCCGTCCAGAAGCCACTGTCTGTCTATGCGCCTGCCTTTGAAAAGGGCGGCCTTAGTCCGGCTACGGTCATCCCCGACCTACCGCTGACCTATGACGGCGGTGCATGGCCCAAGAACGACAGCCGGGTTTATAACTATTCCCGGACAATTTTTCAGGGCATTGTGTCTTCCATCAATGCAGTTTCAGCCAATACCCTTAGCCGTATCGGTGCGGATACCGGCTTTAGCTTTGCAAAATACAATTTCCAGCAGAATTATCTGGTGGACAGCTATGTGTCCTCCAACGGCACGCCAATGTCTGATATTGCCATTGCTCCCTTGGCACTGGGCGCACTGACTATTGGCTCTACCGTCCGGGAAGTGACTGCTGCCTATGCAACCTTTGCCAACAACGGCGTTATCCGCACGGCGCGCACCTACACCAAAGTCTATGACAGCGACGGAAAGATTGTGCTGGACAATCAGCAGGAATCTCAGCAGATTCTCAGCGAGAAGGCAGTCAATTATATGAACTATTGCCTGTATAATGCAGCCAACAACGGCACTGGCACGGTGGCAGTTTTTCCCGGCCAGAACATTGCCGGCAAAACCGGCACAACCTCCAGCAACCGTGACCGCTGGTTTGCAGGCTACACCAAATATTACACGGCAGCAGTCTGGTGCGGCTACAATCAGCCAGAGCAGATTTACCTGACCAATAACTATCAGAACCCGGCAGGCCGGTTGTGGAAGATGGTCATGCAGCCCATCCACAACGGACTTCCCAATGCCGCCCTGTATAACGGCAATGCCTTCCAGAATGTAAATATCTGCTTGGACTCCGGCAAGCTGGCAACCGCTGCGTGCAGTGCCGATGTCCGGGGCATCAACCGGGTGGTTTCCGTCAACTGCTATCCCGAGGATGTACCCACCGAATACTGTGACAAGCACGTCCAGGTAGATTACTGCGTGACCGGTGGTGGCGTTGCCACCGATTATTGCCGCCAGTCCCCGGATGCCGTGATTGAAAGCCGCTCCTTGGTTCGCCTGACCCAAAGTGAAGTAGAGAGCATCCGCTCCGGCCTGCGGGTTGGATTGGACGGTGTCTACGGCAACGACAACTATGTCTATTTTGTCGACAACTATGGCAACCCCTTGGCATGGAGCGGATTCAACGGATTTGCAAACAACCTGACCATGAGTCCCTATCTGACCTGCCCGCTGCACACCCAGGACACCATTTTCAATTTCCCGACGCAGCCCGGTGACGATTTGCTGGGCGGGGATAATGGCAATATCATTTACCCGGATGGCACGACCGATGGCACTGGCAGCATTGGGGGAGACGGCATCTTTAACGGTGGAATCACCGCTCCGGGAGAATATTTTCCTGGCCAGAATGGCGACAGCGGCAATGTAATTTTCTAACGATACAGAAGAAAGAAATGAGGAAAAACCAAATATGATGTGGATTTCCGATGAATGGAAAGACTATGAGGTGCTGGATACCTCCGATGGAGAGCGCCTGGAGCGCTGGGGGAAATATATTCTGGTGCGCCCAGACCCCCAGGTGATTTGGAGCACCCCCCACAGCGCCCCGGAGTGGAAACACTATGATGCCCGCTATATCCGCTCCAATACCGGCGGCGGACGCTGGTCGGAGCACACTCTGCCGGAGCGCTGGCAGATTCGCTACAGGGATTATCTGACCTTTAACGTCAAGCCCATGAACTTCAAGCACACCGGCGTTTTTCCAGAGCAGGCTGCCAACTGGGATTTTATCCGGGACAAGGTAGCCTCTGCCGGCCGCCCGATACGGGTGCTGAACCTGTTTGCCTATTCCGGCGGCGCTACTCTGGCAGCCGCTGCCGGTGGGGCTGAGGTGTTCCATGTGGATGCTTCCAAGGGTATGGTGGCATGGGCAAAGGAAAATGCTGTTGCCTCCGGCCTGTCTGACCGCCCGATTCACTGGATTGTGGATGACTGCGGCAAGTTCATTCAGCGGGAAATCCGCCGGGGTCGCCGGTATGACGGCATCATCATGGATCCTCCCAGCTACGGCAGGGGACCCAGCGGCGAAATCTGGAAGATGGAAACCAGCTTTTTTCCCTTTCTTCAGGAGACAGCGAAGCTGCTGACCGACAATTCCTTGTTCGTCATCATCAATTCTTATACCACGGGACTTGCACCCAGTGCTGTTTCTTACGCATCGGATGTAGTCTTCCAGTCCTTCGGCGGCAAGACAGTTGCCGGAGAATTGGGGCTTCCGGTGCGCCAATCCGGCCTTGTACTGCCCTGCGGTGCCACCGGACGCTGGACACTGTAATAAAAGAGGTAGCAAATTGGAGCATTTTATTTCGGCAGAAAATCTGGCGTTTCAGTATCCGGGGGTGGAAGGTGCGCCGGATGTGACGGTATTTGAGAACCTGAATCTGACCATTGAAGAGGGAAGTTTTACCGCTATCCTCGGCATCAATGGCTGTGGCAAGTCCACCCTGGCAAAGCTTTTTAATGCTATTCTCGTTCCTTCCAGCGGCAAGATGAAGGTTTGCGGTTTGGATACCTCCGACCCTGACCTGCTGATGAAGGTGCGGCGCAATGTGGGCATGGTGTTCCAGAACCCGGACAATCAGATTGTCGCCAACGTGGTGGAGGAGGATGTGGCATTCGGCCCGGAAAATCTGGGCATTGCCGGTCCTGAAATTCGCCGCAGGGTAGACCAGGCGCTGAAGCAGGTGGGGATGTACCAGTATCGGGAGCACGCCCCCCATCTTTTGTCCGGCGGACAGAAGCAGCGCATTGCCATTGCCGGTGTGATTGCCATGGAACCAAGGTGTATCGTCCTGGACGAGCCCACCGCCATGCTGGACCCCAAGGGCAGAAAAGACGTGATTGACACTGTCAAAAAGCTAAACAAAGAAAAGGGAATCACCGTGATTCTCATTACCCACCACATGGACGAGGCTGCTCAAGCTGGCCGGGTGGTTGTGTTGAACAAAGGGAAGATTGCTGCGGACGGTACGCCCAGGGAGGTCTTTTCCCAGGTGAAACTGTTGCATGGTATTGGTTTGGCCGCTCCCGAAGGCGTGGAGCTGTGCTGGGCCTTGAATCAAAAAGGTTTCCAGTTGCCGCTGACGGCGCTGGAGCCGGAGGAATGCGCGCAGGTACTTTACGACTGGGTAAAGACCTGACCCGTGGGAGGAATGAATTTGGAACCCATCTTACAGGTCAAAGACCTGAGCTACGTTTACAGTGCTGGTACTCCCTTTGAGCACAAGGCACTGGACAATGTGAATTTTACATTAAACCGGGGCGAGTTTGTTGGCATCATCGGCCATACCGGATCCGGAAAATCCACCCTGATGCAGCAGCTTAACGGGCTGCTGAAGCCTACCTCCGGTCAGGTGCTGCTGGGGGGCGTGGACATCTGGTCGGACAAACAGTTTACCCGCCAGGCACGCTTCCGGGTGGGACTGGTGTTTCAGTATCCAGAATATCAGTTATTCGAGGAAACCGTCTACAAGGACATTGCCTTCGGACCGAAAAACATGGGGCTGAGTGAAGCAGAAATTGACAAGCGGGTGCGGGAGGCTGCCGGATTTGTGGGAATCACCCCGCGCCAGCTCCAGGTTTCTCCCTTCGACCTGTCCGGTGGACAAAAGCGCAGAGTTGCCATTGCCGGTGTGATTGCCATGGAGCCGGAGGTTCTGATTCTGGACGAGCCGGTGGCTGGTCTGGACCCCATCGGGCGGGCAGAGATTCTTGAAAATATCGAGGCCTATCGAAAAGCTAAAAACGCCACTATTTTAATGGTCAGCCACTCCATGGAAGATGTGGCCAATATGACCGACCGTTTGCTTGTGCTGTACGGCTCCCACCTGGTGATGGATGATGGTCCCGCCAATGTGTTCGTTCATGCCCAGGAGCTGGTGGACATGGGACTGAATATTCCCAGAGTGACCCAGATCTTCCTGGATTTGCGAAAAAAGGGGCTGGATGTTCCCAATGTGTACACCATTGAACAGGCCGTTGATACCCTGATACGGTTGAAGGAGGGTAACGCCCGTGCTTAAAGATATTACATTGGGACAGTTTTTTCCCGGCCACTCTGCCATTCATCGGATGGATCCCAGAACCAAGCTTATTTTGACCATTGTTTACATTGTCGCCCTGTTTGTTGCGCAAAACTGGATTTCCTATTTAGTGATGATGGCTTTTCTGGTTTTCTGCATCTGGCTTTCTAAAATCCCACCCAAATCCATTTTGCGGGGCATGAAGCCGCTGGTGTTCATCCTGGTGTTCACGGCGGTGCTGAATCTGTTTTATACCGACGGCGGTGTGGAGCTGGTGCGCTTTGGATCCCTAGCCATCACCAGCGAGGGCCTGAAGCGAGCCATCTTTATGATTTGGCGGATTCTAATGCTGATTTCCGGCACCTTCCTGCTGACCTATACCACTTCGCCCATCTCCCTGACCGACGGACTTGAGAGCCTGCTGAACCCCTTGAAGCGGATTCATGTTCCCGTTCACGAGCTTTCCATGATGATGAGCATTGCACTGCGGTTCATCCCCACCTTGATTGAGGAGACCGACAAGATTATGAATGCCCAAAAGGCCAGAGGTGCGGATTTTGAAACCGGCAGCATCATCCAGCGGGCAAAAGCACTGGTTCCTATTCTGGTTCCGCTGTTTATCAGTGCCTTCCGCCGTGCCGATGAGCTGGCAACGGCAATGGAGTGCCGCTGCTATCAAGGCGGCGAGGGGAGAACGAAGATGAAGCTGCTTCGCTTCAGCCGGGTGGATCTTTATGCTTTCAGCGTCTGCATCTGCCTGCTTGCCGCAGTGATAACGCTGGCAGCCTTTGGTCTGTGAGGATTACAATGCGGAATATTGCCTTATTTTTGACCTACCTGGGCACAGCCTATCATGGATGGCAGGTGCAGAAGAACCTGCCCACCGTGGCCGAAACCATGGAAAGAGCTGCGGCTGACGTGGTGGGACATCCCGTCCACATGACTGGTTGTGGCCGCACGGACGCGGGTGTACACGCCCGGTGCTATGTTGCAAATTTCCGAACCAGCTCCACCATCCCAGTGGAGCGATTGCCCTATGCCCTGAATACCCATTTGCCATGCGATATTGTGGTGACTCGTGCCTTTGAGGTACACGAGAATTTCAATGCCATCGGCTCCTGTGCCCGGAAGGAGTATACTTATCAGATTTACAATTCCCGACTCAAAGACCCGTTTTATGTCAACCGTGCCTGGTTTTATCCCAAGCACCTAGACGAACAGGTGATGCAGCGGGCTGCCGACCAATTTGTAGGCACCCACGATTTTGCTGCCGTTCGCAGCGTGGGCACGGATGTAAAGTCCACGGTGCGCACCGTATATTATTATCAGGTGGAGCGCCAGGGGAACTTGATTCTTCTGCGGGTCTGCGCCAACGGCTTCCTTTATAATATGGCGCGCGCCATGGCAGGCACGGTGGTTTACTGCGCCGAGGGCAAGATTCAGCCGGAGGAAATCGGGAAGATTCTGGATTCCGGGAATCGCACCGCCGCCGGTCCAACGGTTCCGCCAGGAGGGCTGTATATGACCCACCTGTGGTATGACGATGGAATTGAGAAATTTGAGTGCAGCAGCAGATAATCAATCGTTCATAATTTGTTTTTCCATTTTCCATACAAATGTGCTATACTGCCTCTCAAAGAAAAGTTCCCTTTGAAGGAGTGAGAAATCATGCAGCCTAAAATGTGCGTAAAGTGCAAAAAGAATGTTGCAGTTGTATTTATAACAAAGATGGAAGGCGGCAATATGCTCAACGAGGGCTATTGCCTCAAATGCGCTCGCAGCCTGGGCCTGCCGCAAATTGACCAGGTGGTAAAGCAGATGGGCATTTCTGAGGAAGACTTGGATATGTTCAGCGATGAAATGAGTACCATGTTCGGCCAGAGTGACAACGAAAACGAGGAGGACGGCTCCGAGAGCAGGACGGCTACCTTTCCTCTGTTCAATCAGCTCTTTGGCGGCAATACGCCTGCGCCCAGTCAGTCAAAGAAGCAAGAGCCGCCCAAACCGGAGGAAGACGAAAAAAAGAAAAGCCCCAAGAAACATAAGTTCCTGGATAGCTATTGCATGGACTTGACAGGCAGAGCCAGGGCAGGAAAGCTAGACAAGGTCATCGGCAGAGATGTAGAAACCGAGCGGGTGATTCAGATTCTGAACCGCCGCCAGAAGAACAACCCCTGTCTGGTGGGCGAGCCGGGCGTGGGCAAAACCGCCATTGCCGAGGGGCTTGCCCAGCGGATTGCCGCTGGAGATGTCCCCTACAAGCTGCGGGACAAGGAAGTGTTCCTGCTGGATTTGACGGCGCTGGTGGCTGGAACCCAGTTCCGGGGACAGTTTGAAAGCCGGATGAAAAGCCTGATTACCGAGATTAAGGAATGCGGCAACATCATTCTGGTGGTGGATGAGGTGCATAATCTGGTGGGTGCAGGAGATGCCGAGGGCAGCATGAATGCCGCCAACATCCTCAAGCCGCCTCTGTCCCGGGGTGACATCCAGATTATCGGTGCCACCACCTACACCGAGTATCGCAAATACATCGAGAAGGATGCGGCACTGGAACGCCGCTTCCAGCCGGTGACGGTGGCAGAGCCTACCATGGAGCAGGCCATTGCCATCATGCAGGGCATTGCCAAAACCTATGCCGACTATCACAGCGTGGTCATCTCCCCGGAGATTGCCCGTCAGTGCGTGGTGCTGTCCGAGCGGTATATTACCGACCGCTTCCTGCCCGACAAGGCCATTGACCTGCTGGACGAAGCCTGTTCCGATGTAAACCTGCGGTGCAAGGAGCTTTCCCGGCTGGCGGAGTTGCGCAAGGAGCGGGACGACTATGAGCTGGAGCTTCGGATGCTCAACGAGGACACGGAGAACCAGAATTTCGAGCGGCTAGCCACCATCCGCAGCAAGCTTTGCCAGATTGCCGCCCAAATTGAGGAGCTGGAGAAGCTGCCCCTGCCCGCCGTTACCATGGAGAATCTGGCACGGGTCATTGAGCTGTGGACGAAAATTCCCGCGTCCAAGATTAAGGCGCAGGAGTACCAGCAGATTAAAGGACTGTCCCAGCGTTTGCGGGAGCATATTGTGGGACAGGACGAGGCGGTGGATGCCGTTTCCAGAGCCATTCGCCGCAACCGGGTGGGCATTTCCCCCAAGAAGCGCCCGGTGTCCTTTATCTTCGTGGGACCCACCGGTGTGGGCAAGACGGAGCTGGTGAAGCAGCTGGCATCCGACCTGTTTGACAGCGTGGACAGTCTGATTCGGCTGGATATGTCCGAATACATGGAGAAGCACACCGTCTCCAAGCTGATTGGTTCGCCTCCCGGCTATGTGGGCTATGACGAGGCGGGGCAGCTGACCGAGCAGATTCGCCGCCGCCCCTACAGCGTGGTGCTGTTTGACGAGATTGAAAAGGCGCACCCGGATGTGCTGAACATCCTGTTGCAAGTGCTGGACGATGGCAGAATCACCGACTCTCAGGGCAGAGTGGTGAACTTTGAGAACACCATTATTGTCATGACCTCCAATGCCGGTTCCGACAGCGGCGCTGCTGCCATGGGCTTCGGACGCACCCAGAATGACCAGGTGAAGGAAAAGACCATGAAGGCGCTGCAAGGCTTCCTCCGTCCGGAGTTCTTGAACCGGGTGGATGAAATCATCACCTTCAATCATCTGTCCCAGGAGAATTTCCTGAACATTGCCGACATCATGATGAAGGAGCTGCAGCAGAGCCTCACCGCCCGGGGGCTGAGCTTTACCTGGGATGAATCCATCCGCAGCTATCTGGTGGAGAAGGCGTACTCCGTCACCTATGGCGCCCGGAATCTCCGCCGCACCATCCAGCGCAGCCTGGAAGACCCCATCAGCGAAGTGATTATTGACAGCTTTGAAAAGCCCATTACCAAGATTCACGCCTATGTGGAAGATGGGGAAGTAAAGCTGAACGTGGAATAACTCCATTCATCTTCTGAAAAGCGCCTGCTCCGACATGGGGCAGGCGCTTTTCGTGCCGCACGGGGTTTATGCCAATACGTTGGTTCCCTGACCCGCCCGGTGACGATACCGCTCAGAAACCGAACGTTGATTCCACTTCTGGGGTGTTGCAAAGCACAGCAAGGCTGAGGGGTGTCCTACGTTGGATGTTGCAGAGTTTAACGGATTTTAAGTTTCTCAGCTCTCCCGCTGATTGCTGGCAGCTTGTGCCGTGTAACGAGGTACTTCTGTTGCGGGAGAACATCAAAAAAGCAGCCTCTCTCCGAAAGCCGGAAAGAGGCTGCAAAATGATTGATTCTAGAATCAGTTCATACGAACGTAGTTCATGGAAATCCAGCCAATGTCAATCTTGCCCCAAATCATGCCATCAGCGCTGACCGTCTCGGTGATGGTAACCACATCGCCCATGGTCTTGGAACCCACAACAGGATAGCTGGTGCCTGCACCGGAGCGGACATTCACGCCAGAGCCGGTAACCACGCCGGTGTAAGTGGTTGTACCGGTACTGCCCGTGTTGCCTGTGTTACCGGTATTGTTGTTGGTAGAGCCGTCCAGCTGAATATAATCCATGGAAGCCCAGCCACCGCTGACATAGCCCCAGGTGGCGTTGCCAACTTTAATCTGCTGCAAAACCTGAACACGCTCGTTCTGGCTCAGGCTCTTGACGCGCTCGTAGTTCGTACCTGGTCCGGAGCGGACGTTCAGCTGGGTTGCAGTGACCGTGCCATAAGCGGCATTGGTACCCACATCGCCGTCCATATACACATAGCTCAGGCTGATCCAGCCCTTATTGGTGCGACCCCAGCCGTTGCTGCTTTCCAGGACGGCAATCCGGTCACCGTACTTATAGGAACCAACCCGATCGGCACTCTGGCTGGCGGTAGAGCGGATGTTCAGCTCGCTGGCTGTGACGACACCATACTTGGCATTGGCAGGGGTTGTGGTGGTGCCGGTGCCCGTAATGTTGTTCACCGGGGTTGTGGGTGTAGTGACCGCAGGCGTGGTGGGCGTTGTAACTGCAGGTGTGGTAGGTGTAGTAACAGTGCCGTTACCGGCGGGGGTAGAGGTGCTTCCAGAGGCGATCGATACATTGCTCAGGTCCAGCAGCGAGGTCTGAATCCAGCCGGGGATCCCCTCCGCTACAGTGTCGGTGGCCAGGGTGCTGATATAAGCCCAGCCAACCTCACCAATATAGTCAATGCGGAGCACTTCAACCTCGTCGCCGGCCTCCATCTGGCATTTCACCCGTGCGCCGTTGCTAGGGCTTGCCCGAACATTCAGCTGCTCCTTTACAACGGCGATGTTCTCGCGGGGAGCCGTGGTGGGAGCCTGGGTGGGAGCCTCTGTGGGGGGAAGCGTTACTGCGATGGTGGGGGGAACGGTTTCTTCTTCGGTGGGGATTGTCTCATTACCCTGGGAGGAGGGCAGCAGGGAGCAGCCGCTCAGGCTGGTAAGCACAAGAGCAAGGCTCACAACGCCTGCAAGCGTCTTTTTCTTTGTGAAGGGGTAATTCATAAGGTTACCTCCCTTTCTAAGTTATTCGTATGCCCTATTATATCGGATTGAGTAGCAGCTTGTCAATAGGATAAGAATTAAATAATCATTAAACTTTATCCATAGGATGCACAGAATTTATAGAATATTCCCTGGAAAATTCGGTAAAAAGCCCGCTTCCATTCTTCCAAAAATTAAAATGAAAAAGCTTGACAGATTTCCGCATTCCGTGGTAAAATACTAAAAATAAATACCGCTGTGAACGGGAAGAGTATCGCATTTATCCTTTCAGAGAGCTTGGGTCGCGGCTGAAAGCCCGGGTAGGAAGCAATGCGTGAACGTGCGTCCGGGAGCGGATTATCTTTTGAAAGTAACAAATGAGAGTGGAACCGCGGTTTTCTGCCGCCTCTCGTGCCAGTCCCGTCAGCGGCTGCATGAGGGGCGTTTATTTTTTGTATTATCAAGGAGGAAAAAGATATGTACCTTTATAACTCTGCAACCCATAAAAAAGAACGCTTTGTTCCCAATGACCCTAATCTGGTGAAGATGTACACCTGCGGCCCTACGGTGTATCACTATGCCCACATCGGCAACCTGCGCAGCTACATCATGGAGGATGTGCTGGAAAAGGCGCTGCGCTATGAGGGCTATCCGGTCAAGCGGGTAATGAATATCACCGACGTGGGACATCTGGCTTCCGATGCCGACACCGGCGAAGACAAGATGCTCAAGGGTGCCCGCCGGGAGCACAAGACGGTCATGGAGATTGCAAAGTACTATACCGATGCCTTCTTCGCCGACTGCGACAAGCTGAACATCAAGCATCCCGATGTGGTAGAGCCTGCCACCCACTGCATCAATGAATACATCCACATGATTACCGTGCTGCTGGAAAAGGGCTATGCCTACATTGCCGGGGGCAACGTGTATTTTGACACCTCCAAGCTGGAAAAATACTATATCTTCAACGATCACGACGAGGAAGATCTGGCAGTTGGCGTCCGGGAGGGCGTGGAAGAAGACAGCAACAAGCGCAACAAGAATGACTTTGTGCTGTGGTTCACCAAGTCCAAGTTTGAAGATCAGGCGCTGAAATGGGACTCTCCCTGGGGCGTGGGCTATCCCGGCTGGCATATTGAATGCTCTTGCATTTCCATCAAGCATCTGGGCGAAGACCTGGACATCCATTGCGGCGGCATTGACAATGCCTTCCCCCATCACACCAACGAGATTGCCCAGTCCGAAAGCTACCTGGGCCACAAATGGTGCAACTACTGGTTCCATGTCCGCCACCTGAACGTGGACTATGGCGACGGTGTTTCCAAGATGAGCAAATCCAAGGGCGAATTTCTGACCGTGTCCCTGCTGGAACAGAAGGGCTATGACCCCATGGCATACCGGCTGTTCTGCCTGCAAAGCCACTATCGCCGCAACCTGGTGTTCAACTGGGAGAACCTGGACAACGCCGCCGCTGCCTATGACAAGCTGATTGCCAAGATTGCCGCCCTGAACCCGGAGGGAGAAGTGGAGCAGGCTGCCTATGAAGCGCTGAAGGAGCGGTTTGTGTCCGCCCTGGACGGCGACCTGAATACCTCCCTGGCAGTTACCGCCGTGTATGATGTCCTGAAAGCCAAGTGCAGCGATGCCACCAAGCGCTATGCCCTGGCAGACTTTGACCGGGTGCTGGGGCTGAATCTGATTTCCGCTGCCGATGCCCTGCGCCAGAAGCAGCAGGAGGAGCAGGCAAACGCCGACCCGGAAATTGACGCACTGGTTACTGCCCGTACCGCCGCCAAGAAGGCAAAGAATTTCGCCGAGGCAGACCGCATCCGGGACGAGCTGAAAAACCGGGGTATTGAAATCATCGACACCCCCCAGGGTGCAAAATGGAGAAAAGTATGAAGCTGCTGATTCTGGACGGCAACAGCGTGATTAACCGCGCCTATTTTGGAGTGAAGCCCCTGACCAACCGGGACGGCCTGTATACCCATGCGGTATTCGGCTTTCTGAACATTCTGGAACGGATGCAGAAAGAGGAGCAGCCCGATGCCGTGGCAGTTGCCTTTGACCTCCACGGTCCCACCTTCCGCCACAAGAAATACGACGGCTACAAAGCCACCCGCCACCCCATGCCGGAGGAGCTTGCCCAGCAGATGCCCATTATGAAGCAGGTGCTGCAAGCCATGAGCATTCCCATTTATGAATGCCAGGGCTGGGAAGCGGACGATGTGATTGGTACGGTGGGAAAAATTTGCTCCAACAACGCCTGGCAGTGCGTGATTGTCACCGGTGACCGGGACAGCTTGCAGCTGATTGACCGGTATGTGAACGTGAAGCTTATCATCTCCAAGCCGGGGCAGACCTCCGCCACGCTGTACACCCAGGAGCTGTTTCAGCAGGAATACGGCTTCGAGCCGAAAAAGCTGATTGACCTGAAAGCCCTGATGGGCGATTCCTCCGACAATATCCCCGGCGTTGCCGGGGTTGGCCCCAAAACCGCCAAGGAGCTGCTGGCAAAGTTCGGCAGCCTGGACGGGGTGTATGCTCATCTGGAAGATGCCTCCATCCGCCCCAAACTGCGGGAGAAGCTGGAAAACGGTCGGGACAAGGCGTATCTGTCCTATGAGCTGGCAACCATTGTGCCGGAAGCCCCCATCGATTTTGCCCCCGAGGATGCCCTGATCAAGCCCTATCACGCCCAGGAGCTGTATGGGCTGTTCCAAAAGCTGGAATTTGTGCGTCTGATTGACAAATACGGTCTGCGGGGTGCGGCAGCGGATGCTCCCAAGCAGACCCCCAAGGTGCAGCAGCTGCCCCCGGCGGCGATTCCGGCAAATCTTAGCAAGTGCGCCCTGTATGTGGCACCGGACGGCAGCCTGGGCATTGCCTGGGAGGGGGGCAAATGCGCCCTCACCCCCATGGAGGCGCAGATGAACCCGGTGTGCCTCACGAGTGACACGAAGCTGATTCTCCATGACTCCAAAACCACCCGCCACCGGCTGGAGGAACTGCCCATCACCGGCGCACAGGTGGTCTTTGACACGGCGCTGGCGGCCTATGACCTGAATCCCTCCCAGTCCGACTATCCGGTGTCCAAGCTGGCTACCACCTTCCTGGGACTGAGCGTGGAGGACGAGGATGCCATGGGCTGCGCCGAGGCGATGTGGCTCTTGCAGCAGCCGCTGCGGCAGGAGCTGGCACGCTGCGGCATGGAGCGGCTGTATGGTGAGATTGAGCTGCCCCTGTGTGACGTGCTGTACAAAATGGAGCAGCGGGGCATTGCCATTGACCGGGTGCAGCTGGAGCAGTTTGGAAAAATGCTCTCTGCCCGGATTGATGACTGCGAGGCGCTGATTTTCGACTACTCCGGCGGCAGCTTTAATATCAATTCTCCCAAGCAGCTGGGCGAGGTGCTGTTTGAAAAGCTGGGGCTGCCCCCGGTGAAGAAAACAAAAACCGGCTACGCCACCAATGCCGATGTGCTGGAAAAGCTGAAAAACGCCCATCCCATCATCCCTGCCATTACGGACTACCGGATGCTCACCAAGCTGAAATCCACCTATGCCGACGGGCTGATGAAAGAAATCCGCTCCGACGGCAGAATCCACACCACCTTCCAGAATCTCATCACCGCCACCGGGCGGCTGTCTTCCACTGAGCCGAACCTGCAAAACATCCCGGTACGTACCGACCTGGGGGCAGAAATCCGGAAGATGTTCGTGCCCAATCCCGGCTGTGTGCTGGTGGATGCGGACTACAGCCAGATTGAGCTGCGGGTGCTTGCCCACATCGCTGACGACAAGACTATGCAAAAGGCCTTCTGCTCCGGCGAGGACATCCACACCGCCACAGCTGCCCAGGTGTTTGGCGTGGATAAGGAGCAGGTAACGCCCCTGATGCGCCGCCATGCCAAGGCGGTCAACTTCGGCATTGTGTATGGCATTTCCGAGTTCTCTCTGGCAGAGGACATCGGCGTGAGCCGGTATGAAGCCCGGGACTATATCGACAGCTATCTAGCCAATTATCACGGCGTGCGGGACTATATGAAAAAAGTGGTTGCCGATGCCCGGGAAACCGGCTACACCGAAACCTTGTATGGGCGGCGGCGCTATATCCCGGAGCTGAAAAGCAGCAACTATAACATTCGCCAGGGGGCAGAGCGGATTGCGCTGAATACCCCCATCCAGGGCACGGCAGCGGACCTTATGAAGCTTGCCATGATTCGGGTGGAGAATGCCCTGGCTGCCCAGTTCCCGGAAGCCCGGCTGCTGTTGCAGGTGCATGACGAACTGATTGTGGAGTGTCCCCAGGAGATTGCCCCCCAGGTGGCAGCTCTGGTGAGCCGGGAGATGGAGCAGGTGGCATCCCTGAAGGTGCCGCTGACCGCCGAAGCAAACTACGGAAAGAGCTGGTACGAAGCAAAATGAGCCATATTGTCACCATGACCGGCTGCCATGTGCCCCAGGTGGCGGCGCTGGAAAAGGAATGTTTTATTGACCCATGGAGCCAGCGGAGTGTGGCATCGGAACTGGACAACCCCCTGGCGCTGTGGCTGGTGTGGGAGGAAGACGGTCAGGTGCTGGGCTATGTCGGCTCCCAGACCGTGCTGGACGAAACCGACATGATGAACGTGGCGGTCAGCGCCCAGGCTCGCCGCCGGGGCATTGCTCAGGCGCTGGTGGAGGAATTGGTACTCCGGTTGAAGCAGCGGGGAAGCCGCTGCCTCACCCTGGAAGTGAGAGCCTCCAATGCCCCTGCCATTGCCCTGTATGAAAAGCTGGGCTTCCGGCAGGTGGGCAGACGACCCAATTATTACAGTCATCCCAAAGAGGATGGCTTGATACTGAGAAAGGAGTGGGAGATTTGAACATTCTGGCAGTAGAATCCTCCTGCGATGAAACCGCCGTTGCCATTGTGCGGGATGGGCGGCAGGTGCTGACAGACTGCATCGCCTCCCAGGTAGACCTGCACCGCCTGTATGGCGGCGTGGTGCCGGAAATTGCCTCCCGCAAGCACATCGAGGCCATTTACGGGCTGGCAGACCAGGCGCTGAAAAACGCCAACATGACCCGCAAGGACATTGACGCTGTGGCAGTTACCTATGCCCCGGGGCTGATTGGTGCCGTGCTGGTGGGGGTGAACTTTGCCAAGGCGGCTGCCTTTGCCATGGACAAGCCCCTGATTCCGGTGCATCACATCCGGGGGCATATTGCCGCCAACTATCTGGCATACCCGGAGCTGGAGCCGCCCTTTTTGTGCCTGGTGGTGTCCGGCGGTCACACCATGATTGTGGAAGTGAAGGACTATACGGACATGAACATTCTGGGCACCAGCCTGGATGATGCGGCAGGGGAGTGCTTCGACAAGGTGGCACGGGTGCTGGGGATGCCCTATCCCGGCGGTGCAGCCCTGGACAGAGCCTCCCAGCAGGGGGATGAAACAAAGTATACCTTGCCCCGCAGCAAGCCCGGCGAGAATCCCTACAACATGAGCTTCTCCGGCCTCAAGACGGCGGCGCTGAATCTGATTCACCACGCCCAGCAGGTAGGGGAGGAGATTGACATTCCCAGCCTGTGTGCCAGCTTCTCGGCAGCGGTATCCGACACCCTGGTGCCCCGGATGGTGATGGCGATGGAGCAGACCGGCTATCGCAAGGTGGCGGTGGCAGGCGGCGTGGCAGCCAATTCCCGCATCCGACGGGACATTCTGGCGGCAGCTCAGCAGCTGGGCGCTCAGGTGTATATGCCGCCGCTGGGCCTGTGCGGCGACAACGGGGCAATGATTGGTGCGCAAGCCTATTATGAGTATCTGGCAGGCAACACGGCGGATATGAGCCTGAATGCCTACGCCACCAAATCCATACTTGGTGAAGCTTTATAATGCCGCTTTGGGCTGGAACCAATACATTGGTTCCCTAACCCGCCCGGTAACAACACGCTCAAAAACCAAAAGCTTCTGAGTCCTGTAGGGGAGGCTCGTAGCCTCCCGCCATCCCTCGGAACAGATGGGTACGCTGAATGGTGTCAGCTTTCGCAACTTCCCCTTGGCTTCCCCCGGGGGGAAGCTGTCAGCCATGACGGCTCTTCGGAACCG
>ERZ772861.643-NODE-643-length-35868-cov-5.814146_pt1 | contig 35868 bp, 35 predicted proteins | sample MGYA00512135_ERZ772861 | MGnify/ENA primary metagenome ERZ772861 (study PRJEB29015, sample SAMEA2737700) | human gut metagenome | biome: human gut; feature: human-associated habitat; material: faeces | place: China | collected 2012 ...
TTTCCACTTTCCATTTTCAACTTTCAATTGTAAGCTACTGCTTCGCAGACCGAACGATGCTTGTCAGCATTTTGGGGATAGCCAATACTTTGTTTCAGCCGTTTCTTTCAATGCGAAGGGCGCTCCGCCCCAACTTTCCACTTTCCATTTTCAACTTTCAATTGTAAGCTACTGCTTCGCAGACCGAACGATGCTTGTCAGCATTTTGGGGATAGCCAATACTTTGTTTCAGCCGTTTCTTTCAATGCGAAGGGCGCTCCGCCCCAACTTTCCACTTTCCATTTTCAACTTTCAATTGTAAGCTACTGCTTCGCAGACCGAACAATGCTTGTCAGCATTTTTTCAATCTCGATGCAGTCACTGCTGATAGAGAGGTATTCTATTTCCGTGAGATAGTCCGTCGCATGGAGCAGCCGAAGCCAATACTTTGTTTCGGACGTTTCTTTCAATGCAATGGACATTTTCGACACGAAGTCCGCCCTGCTTTGGCCCTGCTGCGCTTCGCTGATATTAGCGCCAATACTGGTTCCGCTCCGCAGCAGCTGCTTGGAAAGGACATATTCATGTTTCGCATTTTGCAAATGCTGGCACAGCTTTACAATCCGTACCGCAAAACAAAATGCCTTTTCAGATACCATCTCTCCGCCCTAACTTTCCACTTTCCATTTTCAACTTTCAATTGAAACGTTTTCATTTTATCATTTTCAAAAATTTTTGTCAACTCCCATCCCGCTTGTTTGTCAAATATGATGAAAAAGTCCTTGACAATGTGCCCCGTTGCAAGTAAAATAACCGTGGTATGGTGTATGTCCCCGGGACTGCCAATTTCGGACAGGGCATATTTCATTTTGCATTACCGGCATTTTGGCCGGGTATCTGCGTTTATCGCCGCATGGCGTTTTTGTTATGATTTCTCCCAATTTTGGGCTTTTCTCAACAATTTCACATGGGGACAAACGCACACCCCCGGTCGCAATTTTTAGGAAGGAGGTGTGCTGCAAGAATTATGGGTTGGATTATTGGTATCATTACAACCATCCTGGGCATTGCTGCGGGCTTTGGCGGCGGTGTGCTGTACCGCAAGCGGGTTGCCGAGCGTGCCATCGGCTCCGCTGAGGAGGAGGCAACACGGCTTGTCAACGAGGCCATCCGCACCGGCGAAAACCGGAAGAAGGAAATGCTGCTGGAAGCCAAGGATGAAATTCATAAATCTCGAGCAGAACACGACAAGGAAGTCAAAGAGCGCCGGGCGGAGCTGACCAAGCAGGAGCGCCGTCTGGAACAGAAGGAATCTACCCTGGACAAGAAGACCGAAGCCTTTGAACGCAAAGAGGACGAGCTGAACCGTCGTCTGGCAAACGTTCAGCAGACCCAGGCACAGGCCGACGAAATCCGCGACCAGCAGATGGAAACCCTGGAGAAAATCTCCGGCCTGACCCAAGAGCAGGCGAAGCAGTTTTTGCTGGACTCCATCGAGCAGGACGTGCGCCATGACGCTGCCCAGAAGATTAAGGAAATCGAGCAGCAGCTCAAGGACGAGGCCGAAGAAAAAGGCCGGGAAATCATTGCAACCGCCATCCAGCGCTGCGCCGCCGACCACGCCGCCGAGACCACCGTTTCTGTGGTGACGCTGCCCAACGATGAGATGAAGGGCAGAATCATCGGTCGGGAAGGCCGCAACATTCGCACCCTGGAAACCATCACCGGTGTTGACCTTATCATCGACGATACTCCCGAAGCCATTACCGTCAGCTCCTTTGACCCGGTGCGCCGGGAGGTTGCCCGGTTGGCTCTGGAAAAGCTGATTGTGGACGGTCGTATTCATCCCACCCGCATTGAGGACATGGTGGAAAAGGCTCGCAAAGAGGTTGACCGCACCATCCGCGAGGAGGGCGAGCGCGCCTGTTACGAGACCGGTGTTCACAACCTGAATCCTGAACTCATCAAGATTCTGGGTCGCCAGAAGTACCGTACCTCCTATGGTCAGAATGTGCTGAACCACTCCATTGAGGTCGCCCACATTGCCGGCCTGATGGCCGCAGAGCTGGGCGTGGATGTGGCAATGGCAAAGCGGGCAGGTCTGCTGCATGACCTGGGCAAGTCCATCGACCATGAGGTTGAGGGAAGCCATGTGCAGCTGGGTGCTGACCTGGCACGGAAGTTCAAGGAGAACCCGGTGATTGTCAACGCCATCGAGGCGCACCACGGCGACGTGGAGCCTAAGACCGTGATTGCCGTGCTGGTGCAGGCCGCCGATGCCATCTCTGCCGCTCGTCCCGGCGCACGCCGCGAGAACGTGGAGAATTACATCCGCCGCTTGCAGAAGCTGGAGGAGCTGACCGGCTCCTATCCCGGCGTGGAGAAGGCTTATGCCATCCAGGCCGGCCGTGAGGTGCGGATTATGGTCAAGCCCGAGGAGGTCAGCGAGGACAATATGATTCTGCTGGCACGGGATGTGGCAAAGAAGATCGAAGCCGAGCTGGAATACCCCGGTCAGATTAAGGTCAATGTGATTCGGGAAACCAAAGCTGTGGAATACGCAAAGTAAGGAAGATGCCCGTGGCTTGCGCCACGGGCGTTTTTTATGGTGCTGCGTGCCCGGTCTATTGGAAGGAAATCGGTTTGCCGGCAAGCTGTAGCTGCTGTGCCAGTTGCGGGGCGTTCAACTCTACCATGCGGCTGCGCTTACAGCCCAGTGCCACAATGCGGTGAACCTTGTCCTGCCGCAGCGGAATCACACGCAGGTCGGGGGTGTTCAGCGCCGGGGTCTGCGCCACAATGCAGATGCCGATGTTGTTTCGCACCAGCGACAGCAGCGCCCCATCCTCATCCGCCTCGGCTGCGATTTTTAAGGGGCAGTTAAGGTCATGGAAAATGGAGGCGTATAGCCGATAAAAATAGCCGTTGCGGGTGTGGATGACAAAGGTTTGTTGCAGCAAATCCTCTGGATACAGCACTGTCCGTCCGGCCAGCGGGTGGGACGGGTGCATACACACCACCAGGGGCTGCTCGAACAGCGGGAAATAGGAGATGTCGGAATACCGCGCCGAGGGGGAGCAGAGAATCAGATCCAGTTGGTCATTTTCCAGCATATCCTGCAAGTCGTTGGAGACGGCACGGCGAATCTGCACCAGGCTGCCGGGATTCCGCTGCTGATACAGCCGCACAAACTCCGGCAGCAGGTCGCTTTCAACAGCAGCCATGCACCCCAGATGCAGCGTCTCCCACTGCATGGCAGCCCGGATGCCCTGCTCCAAATGATGCAGCCCCTCCTGGGCATAGGGAATAAACAGCTTTCCCTGTGCGGTTAAACAGATGCTGCGTCCGCTTTTTGCAAACAACGGAAAGCCCAGGTCACTTTCCAGATGCCCAATAGCCTTGGAAAGCGTGGGCTGCGTAATTCCCAGCCGCTCTGAGGCACGGCGGTAATTGAGCACCTGGGACAGCTCCAAAAAATATTCCAGCTGTTTCGTGTTCATGCAAATTCCCTCCTGGATGCATTGATAGCCAATGGCTATGGTTCTATGCGCAGTATAATCTTGAAAGATGGAAAAATCAAGTATATCATGAGGGTGTTATCATGATAAAAAGGAGAGAAAACCATGAAAAAGTATTTATCCCTGATTCTCGTGCTTGCAATGGTTCTGTGCATGGCTGCCTACGGTGCGGCTCCTGCACAAGCCACCCAAGCTGGAACCTACACCCAAAAATGGCCGCAATGCGCCGGTGTCCCTACCCAAGCCAGAACCTACACCCCCGGCACCTACACCGGCGTTGGGGCGGGCAAGAATGGCGACATCACGGTAGAGGTCACCTTCTCCGCAGAAAAAATTGAGCGCATTACCGTTGTCTCTCATTCCGAAACCCCCAGCCTGAGTGACGCGGCCATTGCCAACATCCCCACGCAGATTGTGGAAGCCCAGAGCCTGGGTGTGGATGCCGTTTCCGGCGCAACCTACACCAGCAACGGTATTGTGGACGCGGTAGCCGACGCTGTCAAGCAGGCAGGCGGCGACGTGGAAGCCCTGAAAAATGTGCAGATTGCAGCCGGTGAACACGTTGAGGAAGAACTGACCACCGATGTGGTGGTGGTGGGCGGCGGCGGTGCCGGTATGAGCGCCGCAGTCCGTCTGGCAGAGCTGGGGCAGCAGGTCATTCTGTTTGAGAAGGCCTCCTTCCTGGGCGGTGCCATCTCCGTTTCCGGCGGCAACCAGGTGATTATGGGTTCCCAGCTCCAGGCGGACAATGGCGTGGAGGACGACAGCGTCGAGTCCATGGTCGCTGATTTCGAGGCCAACGGCGCTGGCAAGAACAATGAAGAAATCCTGACCCTGTTTGCCGAAAATGTGGGTGCCGCCACCGACTGGCTGGTTGCCTCCTGCGGCATTGAGTTTGAGCCGGGTCTGCACCAGCTGGGCGAGTACAGCCACAACCGTGAGCTGGCCTACACCGGCGGCGGCGCGGGCTTTGCCGAGAGAATGCGCAAGGCTGTGGAAAGCAGCGGCGCAACCGTGTATCTGAGCACCAAGGTGGAATCCCTGCTGGTGGAGGACGGCGCTGTGGTGGGCGTGAAAGCGGTTTCCACCGACGGCACCAAGGAATACACCGTCCATGCTGCCAATGTGGTACTGGCCACCGGCGGCTACGGCAACAACAAGGATATGCTCACCGATGAAATGAAGTCCGCACTCTACTACGGCCCCTCCACCTCCACCGGTGACGGCATCCGCATGGCCGAGGCCGTGAATGCCCAGACTGCCAACATGGAGTATGGCAAGCGCTATCCCAACGGCATCGAGGTGGATACCGGCATTGCCAAATCCACCATCGCCGGTAACATCGTGGGCTGGACCATGAGCGCCATTCTGGTCAACACCGATGGCAACCGGGTGGTCAACGAGAAGGCCAGCAACCGCACCATCCTGGAAGAAGAATTGCAGCAGCCCGGCGGTATGCTGTACCTGCTGCTGGACTCCGAGACCTTTGAGGTCTGGAAGACCAAGCTGGCTCCCGCCGGAATCTCCGAAGGCGACATTGAAAAGTATCTGGCTGCCAACGGCACCACCACCCCCGTCTTTGCCCACGGCGAGACTTTGGAGGAGGCCGCTGCCGCCGCCGGGGTGAATGCCGAGAATCTGGCTGCCACCGTGGAAAAGTACAATTCCTTTGTGGAAAAGGGCGAGGATGCTGACTTTGGCAGAAACGCCAGCTATCTGACCATGAAGATTGGCGCAGGCCCCTACTATCTGATTGAGCAGAAGCCCCGCTTCGCCACCACCATGGGCGGCCTGGTGGTCAACACCAATATGCAGGTGATGAACCAGGACGGAAACGCCATTTCCGGCCTGTACGCCGCCGGTGAGACCTGCGGTCAGGTCATGGGCGACGACTCCCCCTCCGGTGCCAACAACGCCTGGGCCATCACCTCCGGCAAGCTGGCAGCTGATGCCATTGCCGCCAAGTAAAGCACGCGCCTTGCATCATCCCTCATAAACTGGCGTATCCCCCGGCAGAAGTTCTGCCGGGGGATTTCAAACTATCTAAAAAACCTTTTTGGGGTTCAGACAAATATTTGCAGTCTGCTGCGTGCATAAATTGCTCATCATAGTGCTTTGAAAAAGAGCGCCTATTGCTCGATGATGATAGAAAAATGTTATATGCACTGATATTTTATAAATTTCAATTTTCTATGTTATTTATCCTGTTTTTTCTTGCAATTGGTCATATCTTGTGCTATGCTGTCACTGGTGCTACCAGTACCCCGGTAGGCGGTTCCCTCGAATCTTTTCGGGGGTGATATACTTCTTTTGCCCCCAATCGTAAGAGAGGGGCGGTGCGTCGCGCAGCGAATTGAATAGAACGATTGCCAGTGGCAATCGCACCTTAATATCTGACGGTTATGGATGTTACATGGGAAGAAATCTTCCAGTTTTGTACGCTCATTGTCGCTGTCATTAACCTGGTTCTCCAGGCGAACAACAACAAAAAGAAGTAACTGCCTAAGCTCCCCAGCTCACAGTTACTTCTTTTAACAACGTTGGGGGGACCGACCTACTGGTAGCACCCCTTCGTACTCCTACTATACCCCATCCTTGCCCTTTTGTCAACTATTCCGTTCTACAGGAGCGCAGCTTCATAGAAAGTATTCTTGACAAACCTCGTTTCAGGTACACGCCTCGGCAAAAAATGATTTCATTTTTTCGCCGCCCAAAGGCGGCAAACGCTGCAAAGCTTTTTTGACACGCTGAATCCCCCGTGCCCAGCGGCACGGGGGAGTTGTCATTTAGTCAATTCCACCCGGTCAATAATCTCATAACCGGATTCCAGCACCCTGGAAAACTCTATGCAGGATATTTGAGCCGCAAACGGCATGAAGTACACTGCCATATTCCTGCATATCCGGTGCAAATCCAGGTTTGGGTCATATAACAATGTGGTATGGGGATACCACCGGTCTGCCTGTGTCCATGGGTTGAGGAAATCGTTATATTCTTCTGCGATGCGCCGGTGCAGATCTTCCAATGTGCCGGATTTCTCCGGCGATGCCACAATAATCGATGAAGCATCCAAAACCTCAATCTTTTCATACCGTACCGCAAAGGAGGACGTTCCCTCCAAAAGCGATTTGCAAAATCGGACAAACTGTGCCTCGTGATTCCCGGTATAGGAAGCAATCGTAATATGCCCATGCAGCGGTTTTAATCCAGCATCCAGAAGTGCTGCCGTCCGAATGGACATCAGTTTTTCCGTCGCTTCCGCATTCAGCTTTGCAATCACACACAGCATTCTCTATCCCCCGGAAATTCCGATTGAAGGTTCACCTGCTGATCGGATTTAATCGAAGTGATCGCAGATAACAGGTCGGCAGGTCTTTCTAAAAAATAATCCGCTTTTATTTGCTTATGATGACTGCCCCATACTGCCAAAGCAAAATCAATTCCCGCATTTTCCGCACATTTGCTGTCATATTTGCTGTCTCCGATATAAAGCACTTTACTACAGTCTGCTTTTGATAATTCCACATATTTCAAAATCGGTGCGGCATTGGGTTTATGTTCCTGCGTATCGTCTGCACATATGATTGTTTTGAAATTATGACTGATCCCAAACGGACAAAAATCATTTGTAAATTCTTCCCTTGTCTTTGATGTAACAATCCCCATTTCATAATCCAGGCTGCGAAGATTTTTCAGTAATTCAATGATACCGTCAAATACTTTAACGGTATTCGTATAGTTACCCATCTTTTTAACCCATAATTCTATTGCATAAGAAGTGTCTTTTATCTCAAGCTTTTTCAAAGCATCCGCCCCTGTAATCCCTAACGCAAATCTTAGCTCAGAGCATGGTATCTCTCTCCCGGACAATTCCTTTATCGTTTCCTGTAAGGAATGTAATACAGCATATTCCGTATCAATCAGAGTACCGTCAATGTCAAAAACAATATGCTTATACTTCATACTGCCACCTTTCCCTGTCTGTACCAAAATAACGTATCACCCTGCATCGATTCCGAAATCCGCAGCTTCCAGAAAATCACCGGATTTGTAACACACAATATTCCTCTTACCGAAAGCTGTTTTCCACAACCCCCGGAAGCAGAGAATAGATAGAACCGCCAATCTGATTTTCAAACTGCTCTTTAATCTCTAAAATCTTTTTCCACCTGTCTATTGTCGCCGTATGAACGCCGTACCGTATTGTCACGTCTACAAATCTCTTTTCCAAAAGACAGAACCCCGTCGGCATAGCCAATGCGTCACATAACTGTACAAGACGGTCATAATCATCATATACCGCATTTGCAACAAATTCTTTCATAAACAGGTAATCCTCATCACTGACATCAAACACACCGATAGATGTGGCAATATCCTGTATCATAAATGCGTGGGATATACATATCTGTGCTGCTTTTTCCCACCCGCGCTCCATACAGTACCGATAGCCGTCTATCAGATGCCTTTCTGAACTCACTCCGGCATAGCGTCCAATATCGTGCAGCAGCCCGAAAATATATGCCTGTTCAGAAGATAAATCTTTACAGCGTGATGCGATGTTTTTACAGGCTTCGGCTACAAACCGGGAATGGCTTATCCATGCACCCGGATTGGATTCCGATGCTTCCCTTAATGCCAATTCTGCGTTCTGAATGTTCAGCTCCATTTTTAGCTCCTTTCAAAAGAGGGTGGGGCTGGAAGATAAAACGTCCAGCCCCTCTATAATGAAATATCTACAGGCAAATCAGCAATCCCCGGCATAGTACGAAACAATGTTCATATAGTCCGTTGGATTTGGAATTTCCAAACGAAGCCACAGGCAGTTTTTGTTTTGGAAGTATTGCTGCCACAAACTGTCCTGTACCTTTTCTTCCCCGTTGATGTTCTGTTTTTTACCGTTCGGGCAGAGCATATAAACTTTTCCGGTACAGGCATTGACAGTACCCAAAAATTTCTTCATGTTCAGAATGTTCAGTTTTACCACCTTGCGCTTACCTCCTGTAAAATGCTGATTTATTTTACAGGTATCATTATAATGCAGAAGACATGGGAATAATATTTCTTTTCTGCCATTATCTATCACTATCCTGCCATTTTCTCCGATATTCTATCGGGGAACAATGTGCGTATTCCCGAAAAACCTTTCCAAAATAGCTGCTGCTCCCCAAACCGCACTCATAGCTGATATCGGTGACAGTTTCCTTTCCCTTTGCCAACATCTGGCAGGCAACTTGCAGGCGGTAAGCCCTTATATACTCTACAGGTGTCATGTGCAGACAGTCATGGAACACTCTGTAGCACTCCCTTTCGCTTAGATATGCTGACGCCGCAAGTGCCGGAATGGAGATTTTCTCTCTGTAATGTTCATGAATGTATATCATCATCAGCTTTATCTTATCGTTGCTTTTGTTATACTCCCCTTTCTTTTCACGCAAAGAGCAAGATAGTTCAAAAAGCATCAGCCATATTTCCGTCAGGGCTTCCCGCAGTTTTATTTCATATCCAAATTCATCACCGGATAAACGAAACGAGGCAGCAAGCAGTTTCAAAATTCTTTCTTCTGCTGCATTGCCCGGAAAAAGCGGGATTATTTCAATCTGCGGGGCTGTTATGACAGGCGCAATATATTTTTGTTCAATCCTGCTTCCCTGTTCTCCGGCAAGCAGGGACACATCGAAAATATGAAGCAGCTGGATGTTCTTTTCTCTTTGCGATATTGTTTTTGTCATATGGAGTACATTGGGATTTATCATGCCGCCGCTTCCAGCCGGAAACAATATTTTTCCTCTTGGCGTATCATATTCAATGCTGCCGCTCTCCATATAAAAAAGTTCCACTGTCCTGTGCCAGTGCCACGGTACATAACCCCCGATATACTTGTCAAGTTCTGCCCTCGAAGCGATATAGGGAAAATCTTTTTCAAAACCGGGAAGCAATTCTTCCTTGCTCCCGGTATAAAATTCAATGCTCTGGATATTTTTCATGTCTGTCCACCTGCACATCCGGGATGTTGTATCGGCTTTCTGGATTAAATATACCCGAATCGCTCGGTAATTGTCAATCAATCAGAGCAAATTCATCTGGAAGATTATAAAAAATTTGAACCGTGAAAATATCTTCCTTCTTCCCGTCAGTCTTTCGATACCATAATCATAACGCTCTGGCAAGGGCACTTCGTGCCAACAGGTCTCCGGGATGGCAGCACGGGAATCTTGCACATTTTCGCGCCTCCTGAATAACATGGAATGAGCGTCAAAGCTCAGAAAATTCTAGGAAACTCGGAGGTACTTTCTTATGTGTGGCAATAACGGATGCTTCGGCGGCAACATCTGGTGGATTATCATCCTGCTTCTGATTTGCGGTTGCGGCAATGGCTGCGGCAACACCTGCGGCGGCGGATGCGGCAATGATGGTGGCTGTGGTGGCTGCGGCGGCTGCTGCAACTAAATAACAGCTAAATAACCCCAAGGGCGTACCCATTTTCCGGGTGCGCCCTTTTTAGTGCCGCTACGCACCCTATACGAATACGGTAGTGCCCTAACCCGCCCGGTGACGACACGCTCATAAACCGAAAGTTTCCGACCCGGGCGGCAATGCCGCCAGATAATGCCGCACGGAGCTTGTATCGATCCATTGGTTCCCTAACCTGCCCGGTAACGACACGCCCATAAACCGAAAGCTTTCGACCCGGTGGCAATCATACCACTGTTGAAATGTGGTTGAGCGATAGCGAAACCGGAGGGGTTTGTGCGTCAACAGAGTGTGTAAACCCCTCAGCTTCGCTTCGCTCAGCAGCTCCCCTTTCAGGGGAGCCAAGGCGGCTGCGCCGCACGGGTCGCCAAGTTGGCGACCCCTACAATGGCTGTACAAAACCATGCAGGCTGTACAAAACCTTGCAAGACTGTGGGTTTGTGTGCAATTTGGCTGCGTGATTGTGGTATTTTTCTTAACATCCCGAAAGGAGGTTTTCTCTCTGAATATTGTAACCCTTCTGGAACAGTGGTTCGGAGCGCTGGGCGGACAGCTGAATCAGCTGAGCCAAACCCTGGTAACGCTGTTCTCCGGCTTCCCCGGATTGTTCAGCGACCTGGACCCGGCCTATGAAGCCTTTTACATCTCTCTGGTGCGCCGTGCCTGTCCCCTATTGTGCTTTTTGCTGCTGGTGCGGTGCGCCCTGCCCCTGCTGACCTTCCGGCGGGAGCCGGAAATCTGGGGCTGGCTGGTGATGACCGACGGCAACCGGATTCCCATTACCCACTGGGAAAATGTGATTGGACGCAGCAAAAACTGTGATGTGTCCATCGCCCTGTCCACCGTCTCCCGCAACCATGCCGTGCTCACCCGCTATGATGACGGCAGCTGGACGGTGACGGACACCAGCTCCAAGGACGGCACCTATGTCAATGGGGAGCGGGTGAACATCTGCGCCCTGCAAGACGGGGACACCATCTCCGTGGGCGGGGTGAAGCTAAAGCTAAAGCTCATCACCCGGCAGCAGACCGAGCTGCAATCCCGGCTGCGCACCAAGGCTTCCGGCCCCATTGCCGGGGCGCTGAATTTGCTGCTGCTGAGTGCTTTCCAGCTGTTGGCGCTGTTTGGATTTGCCCTCCACGATGCCGTGTCCGATGCAGCACTGGTGATGACCGGCTTTGCAGGCATCATGGTGGTGGAATGGGGGCTGTATTTCTTCTATTTGTTCATTCGCCGCAGCTCCTTTGAAATGGAGACCATCGCCTTTTTCCTTTGCACCCTGGGCATGGCAGCCATTGCCACTGTTTCCCCTGCTGCCACCATCAAGCAGCTGTTTGCCCTGATTTTTGGTATCCTGGTGTATCTGCTGGTGGGCTGGTCCCTGCGGAATTTGGAGCGGGCCAAGCGGGTGCGCTATGTGGCGGTGGCGGCAGGACTGGGCTTTTTGCTGCTGACCCTGGCCTTCGGCACAGAGCACTACGGTGCCAAATGCTGGATTAACATTGGCGGGCTGTCCCTCCAGCCTTCGGAATTGAGCAAGGTCTGCTTTGTGTTTGCCGGTGCATCCACCATGGACAGAATCATGAACAAGCGGAATCTGATTGCCTTCATTGCCTATTCCGTGCTGATTTGCGGCTGCCTGGCGCTGATGAATGACTTTGGCACCGCCCTGATTTTCTTCTGCTCCTTCCTGATGATTGCCTATCTCCGCTCCGGCAGCATGGGCACGGTGGCGCTTGCCATCACCGCCCTGGTGATTGCCGGGGTGCTGGCACTGCGGGTAGCCCCCCACGCCCTGCGGCGGTTTGCCACCTGGCGGCATATCTGGGACGACCCCTTCGGCAAGGGCTATCAGCAGACCCAGTCGCTGATGTGCATTGCTTCCGGCGGCCTGTATGGCCTGGGGCCGGGCAAGGGCTGGCTGCGCAAGGTATTTGCCGCCGACTCCGACATTGTCTTTGCCACCATTTCCGAGGAGTGGGGGCTGCTCAACGCCATCATGGCAGTGCTGTTTGTGTGCGCCTTCGGCTTCTTTGCCGTCCGCTCGGCGCGGGTGGCACGCAGCAGCTTCTATAGCATCGGTGCTTGCACCGCTGCCGGTATTTTGCTGGTGCAGACCATTCTCAACACCCTGGGTACGGTGGATTTGCTGCCCTTTACCGGCGTGACATTCCCCTTTGTCTCCAACGGCGGCACCAGCATGGTGGCCTCCTGGGGCTTGCTTGCGTTTGTCAAGGCGGTTGACACCCGCCAGAATGCCAGCTTTGCAGTAAAGCTGGCTGGAAAGGGAAAATCCAAATGAATCGAGTTACCAAAAGAACCTGGATGATGGGGCTGTTCCTGATTGTGCTGCTGGGCGGCATGGGGCTGTTCTGCGTGCAGTATTTGCTCCATGCGGAAACCTGGGTCACCTCTCCCGGCTCTCCCCATGTGTACAACCGGGGCAATCTGGGCTGCGGCATGGTGGTGGATCGCAGCGGCAATGTGCTGCTGGACATGACCAGCGGACGCACCTATTCTTCCGATGCCCAAACGAGAAAATCCACCCTCCACTGGGTGGGCGACCGCAGCGGTGCCATCAGTGCCGGTGCTGTGACCCATTATTCCAGTGCCCTGATGAACTATGACCTGGTCAACGGCGTTTACAAAGGCACCGATGGCAACGGCGTGGAGCAGCTGACCCTGTCCACCCGGGTGCAAAATGCCGCCCTAAATGCCCTCAACGGGCGCAAGGGAACGGTGGCAGTTTATAATTACAAAACCGGCGAGATTCTATGTGCTGTCACTTCCCCCACCTATGACCCGGACAATGTCCCCAACATTGAGGCGGACACCACCGGCGCATACAAGGGCGTTTACCTCAACCGGTTCTTGCAGTCGTCCTATCCCCCCGGTTCTATTTTCAAGGTTGTAACCGCTGCCGCCGCCCTGGACTGCGTGCCGGACATCGAAAGCCGCACCTTCACCTGCTACGGCGAGTACGCCTATGGAAAGCAGAAGATTACCTGCGAGCGAGCCCACGGCACCAACGACATGAAGCAGGCGCTGGCGGTTTCCTGCAACTGTGCCTTTGCCCAGATTGCCGAGCTGGTGGGGCGGAAGAACATGGAGCGGTATGTGGCGCAATTCCAGCTGACCGACAAGGTGCGCTTTGACGGTGTTACCACCTCTGCGGGCAAATATGACATCAAGGATGCCGGTGCCGCCTCCTTCGCCTGGAGCTGCATTGGACAGCACAGTGACCTGATAAACCCCTGTCGCTTCATGGTTTACATGGGGCAGATTGCAGGGGGCGGCGTGGCTGCCATGCCCTATATTGTGTCCACGGTGGAAAGCGACGGAGAAATCACCTATCAGGCGAAAACCACCTATACCGACCGAATTATGAGCCAGGCGCTGGCGCAGAAAGTCCAGCAGTATATGCGCAACAACGTGGAAGTGACCTATGGCAGCTATAAATTCCCCGGCCTGACGGTCTGCGGCAAATCCGGCACGGCAGAGCTGGGCGAGGGGCAGATTTCCAACGCCATGTTCTCCGGCTTCTGCACTGACGAGCAGTACCCCCTGGCCTTCATCGTGGTGGTGGAAAACGGCGGCTACGGCAGCGCCACCTGCGTGCCGGTTCTGAGCAAGGTTCTCGCCGCCTGCAAGTCCGTCCTGGACGGGGAATAATGTCTTGGGGAACCCCTGAGGAAATCGCCTTCGACCGGCGCCAATTCCATCAGAGGTTCCCTTGTGCGTTATACACAAAAAAGGCGAAAAAACGCAAAAGATTCTGTAATCTTTTCCTCGTTGACAAATGTCTTTCTGTGGGATACAATATGCTAAAATTCTTCAGGAGGTACATGACAATGACGGCACGGTTTTCTACCACCTATAGCTCTACCCGCTGCACTATGGCAGCGGCATGTTCCTCTGCGCGAATTAGCCCCATCCTGGACACTGCCATGATTCTGGCGGTGTCCATTTGCGTTGTACGACTGCTGCTGGCCGCAGCGGCGTGACCGGGGCTTCACATGGTATGAAGAAGCGGTTACGCCCTGGGCGAACCGCTTTTTTATAGTAAGAAATGAAAAAGGAGAATACTATCATGAAAAAAGTACTTGCTATGCTGATGGCTGCTCTGATGGTAGCCGCAATGTTCACCGGATGCGGCTCTAAGAAGGCTGCGGAGAGTTCCGATGCAATCAAGATTGGTATGTGCGGCCCTCTGACCGGCGGCGCCGCCGTCTACGGTACGGCCGTTCAGGCCGGCATGGAAATTGCCGTTGAGGAAGTGAACGCCAAGGGCGGCCTGCAGTTCGAGCTGAAATGCCAGGATGACGAGCATGACACCGAGAAGGCTGCCAATGCCTACAATGCCCTGAAGGGCAAGGGCATGCAGATCATGGCCGGCCCTGTCACCACCGCCCCCTGCAACGTGGTTGCCGCCGAGTGCGCCAACGACAAGATCTTTATGCTGACCCCCTCCGGCTCCGGCGCTTCCATCATTGAGTACGGCGACAACATCTTCCAGATCTGCTTCACCGACCCCAACCAGGGCGTCGCTTCCGCCGACTACATGGCGACCCATGACCTGGGCAGCACCATCGGCGTGATCTACGACTCCTCCGACGTCTACTCCTCCGGCATTTACGAGAAGTTCGCCGCCGAGGCGCAGGTCAAGGGCCTGAACATTGCCTGTGTGGAGGCCTTCACCGCCGACAACAAGTCCGACCTGACCACCCAGGTGACCAAGTGCAAGGACGCCGGCTGCGACCTGGTGTTCCTGCCCTTCTACGCCACCGAGGCAGCTCAGGTTCTGACCTATGCCAATACCATCGGCTACGCCCCCACCTTCTTCGGCTGCGACGGCATGGACGGCATCCTGGCCGTGGAAGGCTTTGATCCCGCTCTGGCCGAGGGTCTGATGCTCCTGACCCCCTTCTCCGCCGACGCTTCCGATGAGGCTACCCAGTCCTTCGTTGCCAAATACAAGGAGAAGACCGGCATCGTTCCCAACCAGTTCGCCGCCGATGCCTACGACGTCATCTGCTCTCTCTACCAGGCCTGCGTCGCGGGCGGCGTGACCCCGGATATGAGTGCTTCCGAGATCAACGACATCCTGGTCGGCCAGTTCACCTCCATGACCTATGACGGCCTGACCGGCAAGGGCATGACCTGGAAGGCAACCGGTGAGGTTTCCAAGAGCCCCATGGCCGTTGTGATCAAGGACGGCACTTACGTCAGCGCGGAATAAGCACGATTAACAAACCAATGGTGGCTGGACAGGGGAAACCCTGTCCGGCTGCCGGTCGTAAACGGATGCCGACAGCCTGTGAGAAGAACACAGGCGTGTGTCCTCGTCACAGGTTGTTGGAAAGAGAGGAATGCAGTTGTGAGTTTTTTACAGTATCTGATTAACGGCATCAGCATCGGTTCGGTGTATGCCATCATCGCCCTGGGCTATACCATGGTGTACGGCATTGCCAGAATGCTGAACTTCGCCCACGGCGACGTGATCATGGTGGGCGCTTATATGTCCTACTGCGTAACGAGCTATCTGGGACTTCCCCCGGCGGTGGGTGTTCTGGCGGCCGTCATCGTGTGTACGCTTCTGGGCGTGCTGATCGAGGGACTGGCCTACAAGCCCCTGCGGGGCGTTCCGAGTCTCGCGGTGCTGATCACCGCCATCGGTGTCAGCTACTTCCTGCAAAATGCCGCCCAGCTGATTTTTGGGTCTGCCCCAAAGAACTTCAAGAGCATCGTGGCCATAAAGCCCCTGGTGCTCTTTAACGGCGGTTTGACCATCACGGGAGAAGTGATCGTGACCGTCGCGGCCTGCATCGTCATCATGATTGGGCTGACCATGTTTACAAACAGAACCAAAATGGGCAAGTCCATGCGGGCGGTGTCCGAGGATCGGGACGCGGCGCAGCTGATGGGCATCAACGTCAACCGCACCATTTCCGTCACCTTTGCCATCGGCTCCGCTCTGGCTGCCATTGCCGGTGTGCTGCTCTGCTCCACCGTGCCGACCCTGATGCCCACCACCGGCTCCATGCCCGGTATCCGTGCCTTTACGGCGGCGGTCTTCGGCGGCATCGGCTCCATTCCCGGCGCAATGCTGGGCGGCATCCTTCTGGGCGTCATTGAAACCTTCAGCAAGGCGTACCTGTCCACCCAGTTCTCCGACGCCATCGTATTTCTGGTTTTGATCGTCATTCTGCTTGTCAAGCCCGCCGGACTGCTGGGCAAGAACGTGCAGGAGAAAGTGTGAGGTGAGTGCCATGAAACTGAAACAATACATTGGGCGCCACCGCACGAATCTGGTAACCTACGGTGTGGTCATCCTGGGCTTTGTCATCATGCAGGTGCTGTCCGCGTCCCATATGCTTTCCAGTTCCGTGGAAGGCTTCCTGGTTCCCATCTGTGCCTACGTCGTTCTGGCCGTTTCCCTGAACCTGGTGGTGGGCATTTCCGGTGAGCTGAGCCTGGGTCACGCCGGATTCATGGGGGTGGGCGCCTTTACCGGTATCATCGTGGCGGCGCTGCTGAAGACCGTCATTGCCAGCAAGGTTCTGCTGCTGATCGTCGCCATTGTCTGCGGCGGCGTGATGGCGGGACTGTTCGGCGTCGTCATCGGTCTGCCGGTCATGCGCCTGCGAGGCGACTACCTCGCCATTGTGACGCTGGCCTTCGGCGAAATCCTGAAAAACCTGATCAACAATATGTATGTTGGCAGCGATGCCAACGGCGTTCATTTCGTAATCGGCACCGAAAAGCCCCTGCTGGCTGAGGGTGGCAGCATGGTCATCAACGGTCCCATGGGCGCCACCGGCGTTGCCAAGCTGGCGACCTTCCCCATTGGCTTTGCCTTGATTCTTGTGACGCTGTTCGTCGTCCTGAATCTGATCAATTCCAGGGAAGGCCGCGCCATCAAGGCCGTCCGGGACAACCGCATCGCCGCGGAATCCGTGGGCATCAACGTTACGGCGTTCCGGCTAAAAGCCTTCGTAGTCTCCGCCTTCCTGGCGGGCATGGCAGGGGCGCTGTACGGCCTGAATTATTCCTCCCTCACCGCCTCCAAGTTCAATTTCAATACCTCCATCAACATTCTGGTGTTCGTGGTGCTGGGCGGCATGGGCAATATCCTCGGCTCCATCATTTCCGCTACGGTGCTGTACGTTCTGCCGGAGGCCATGCGCGGCCTGCAGGATTACCGGATGATCCTCTACGCTGTGGTTCTGATCGTCGTGATGCTCTTTACATGGTCCCCCAAGGTGAAAGAAGCCATGTCCGTGGTCACCGACAAGATTGCCGGTGCATTCAAGAAGAAGGAGGCGGGAAGCAATGAATGACTATTCCAAGAAAATCCTGAAAGTTCCCACCGTGACCTTCGTCCGTGAGCAGGATCAGGGCAAGCAGCCCGTTCTGGACGTGCGGAACCTGGGCATCGACTTTGGCGGCCTGACGGCTGTGGACAGCTTCAATATTACCATCGGCCCCACCGAAATTTCCGGCCTGATCGGCCCCAACGGCGCGGGCAAGACCACCATTTTCAATCTGCTCACCGGCGTCTATCAGCCCACCCGCGGCTCCGTGCTGGTCAACGGCATCGACATCAAGGGAATGCCGGTATACAAGGTCAATAAGCTGGGCATCGCCCGAACCTTCCAGAATATCCGTTTGTTTACGGATATGACCGTTCTGGACAACGTCAAGGTCGGTCTGCACAATTCCATGAAGTGTTCCTTCTTCTCAAGCGTTTTGCATCTGCCCGGCTACTTCAAGGCCGAGAAGCGCGCCAATGAGAAGGCTATGGAGCTGCTGGATTTCATGGGGCTTGCGGAACATGCCAGTGAGAAGGCAGGAAGCCTGCCCTACGGCGTCCAGCGCCGTCTGGAGATCGTCCGGGCGCTGGCGACCAATCCTTCCGTGATTCTGCTGGATGAGCCTGCCGCCGGTATGAACCCCAGTGAGACAACCGAACTGATGCATCAGATACGGCGGATCCGGGATGCCTTCCACGTGGCCATTTTCCTGATCGAGCACGACATGAATCTGGTTATGAACGTGTGCGAGGCCATCGCCGTGGTGAATTACGGCCGGATCATTGCCAAGGGAACCCCTGAGGAGATTCAGGCGAATCCTGCGGTCATCGAGGCATACCTTGGCAAAGAGGAGGGGAAAGCAGATGCTGAAAATTGAAGACATGCACGTGTATTACGGCGCTATCCACGCGGTGAAGGGCGTGTCCTTTGAAGTCGGCGAGGGCGAGATCGTGGCGCTGATCGGCGCCAACGGCGCGGGCAAGTCCACCATCCTGAAGACGGTTTCCGGCCTGATGCATCCCCGCAGCGGCTCCATCCACTTCTGCGATCAGGATATCACCCATATGGAAGCCTATAAGCTTCTGCGTACCGGTCTGGCGCACGTCCCCGAAGGACGGCGGATTTTCCAGCAGATGACGGTTCAGGAAAATCTGGAAATGGGCGCTTACATCAAAAAGGATGTGTCCCAGAAAGATCTGGAGACGGTGTTCACCTACTTCCCCCGTCTGAAAGAGCGGCGCAAGCAGATTGCGGGAACCCTTTCCGGCGGCGAGCAGCAGATGCTGGCCATGTCCCGCGCCCTCATGAGCCACCCGAAGCTCATGATGCTGGACGAGCCGTCCATGGGTCTTGCGCCCATTCTGGTCGATCAGATTTTTGACATCATCAAGGAACTGCACAAGGCCGGCACAACGATCCTTCTCGTGGAGCAGAACGCCCGGAAGGCGCTGCAGATTGCCGACCGTGCCTACGTTCTGGAAACCGGCAGCATCACCTTAAGCGGCACCGGCGCGGAGCTTGCCAGCTCTGACGCGGTGAAGAAGGCCTACCTCGGCGGTTAAAAATTGGACACCCCCTGCATAGGATAGGCAGGGGGTGTTTTTATGTGCCGGAAAAACCACCTGCATGGGTGCTGCTGCCTGTTCTTCGGACTGGGACTGATCGTGGGGCATTGTGTTTCCAGCTGGTTCGTCTGCTGCTGCGGCGGGATCGCGCTTCTGGCGCTCGGTTTTTGCATTATGCGAAGAAGATGATATTCGTTTGTCATAAACTTGTCCGGCGTTGAATAGACTGTATCGACAACGTGGGATAAGGAGTGATCCAACTTGGAATTTGAGTTTCAGAAATCCGCCTGCCCCTGCATGGAAACGGTGCTGCGGGAGGTTCAGAATGTGGAGCAGACCCAGGAGATCAAGTTGTCCGACGGAATGCCGGACATCGGCAGAGTCCTTGCCGCATGGGGACAGACCATCCTCCGGGGGAAAGAATGGCGCAGCGACAGCGTCTCCTTTTCCGGCGGGATGATGGTCTGGATCCTGTACGCGCCGGAGGATGGCAGCGAGGAGCGGTGCATCGACGGCTGGATCCCCTTCCAGATGAAGTGGGATCTGCCCGAACGGACGGAGGAAGGGAGCATCCGCATCCAGTGTCTGACCCGGTTCGTGGACGCCCGGTCGGTGTCCGCCCGGAAGCTGATGGTGCGTGTGGGAGCTGCCGCCATGGCGGAGGCCTGTGTGCCGAAGACCGAAGAAATCGCCGCCCCGGCGGAACCAATCGAGGGCGTGGAGCTGCTGACAAGCAGCTACCCGGTCAGAATGCCCAGAGAGGCCGGGGAAAAGGCCTTCGCGCTGGACGAAGAACTGACGCTTCCCGAATCCAGCCCATTGCCTGAGAAGCTGGTCTATTACTGCCTGCACCCCAGAATAACGGAGAAAAAGGTGCTGTCCAACAAGGTGGTGTTCCGGGGAAACGGGAACCTGCACGTGCTTTACCGCTCGGAGGAGGGGCAGCTCCACGGATGGGATTTTGAGCTGCCTTTTTCCCAGCTGGCAGACCTTTCCGGGGAACACAGCGGCGATGCGCAGGCGGACATCCTGCTAAGTCCCACCAGTCTGGAGCTGGAAGTGGACGACGAGGGACATATGCGCCTGAAATGCGGCATTGTAGGGCAGTATCTCATCTCTGACCGGGAAATGCTGACGCTGGCGGAAGACGCCTACAGCCCGGGACGGGAGCTGTCTGTGCAGACAGAGCAGCTGGAAGTCCCAGCCATTCTGGAAAGCCGCCGGGAAACCGTCTACGGCGAGCAGAGCATCCCCGCGGAGGCAAACCTCACGGCGGACGTCAGCTTCCTCGTGGACTTCCCACGGCAGCGCAGGACTCAGAAGGGCGTGGAAATGGAGATCCCCGGCTCGTTTCTGGTGCTGTATTATGGCGAGGACGGCATTCTGCATTCCGCCACAGCCCGCTGGGAGGGGCAGTGTATCCTGAATGCGGATGAAAACACCGTGATAACGGCAATTCCCATGCCGCCGGAACAGATGCAGGCCAGTCTTGGAAGCGGCAGCGTGACCGTCAAGGGGGAAGTCCCTCTGGAAATGACGTCGGAAAGCAGTCGGGGCTTCTCCATGATCACCGGCGTGGAGCTGGGTGAGGAAAAGGAGCCGGACGCGAACCGGCCGTCGCTGATCCTGCGCAGAGCGGGGGATGGCCGACTGTGGGACATCGCCAAGGAAAGCGGCTCCACCATGGACGCCATCCGCAAGGCAAACGGCCTTCAGGAGGAACCGGCGGCAGGGCAGATGCTGCTGATTCCCGTATCATAAGCAAGGAAATGCGCTCCGGTGAACGCCGGGGCGCATTAGACAGTTAACAGAAGCAGTGGGATAATGAACTGCACCTCTTGCCTCTCCCTATGGGAGAGGTGGCCGAGCGCAGCGAGGACGGAGAGGGTAAACAAGGGTGCAAGGCCCTCTCAGTCACCTTCGGTGACAGCTCCCCCAAAGGGGGAGCCAAGGAGGGTATCACGAGAAATGGAGCGTATCTGTACCGATACGCTCCATTCACTGTTTCACAACCACCCATCAAACGTCGCGGCGGTGTTTTTGCCTGCAAAAAGAAAAATATGGTAGAAAAATTTCTTGTAGCAGTTGACAAGAAGTGATATAATAATTCTTAGAGAATTTTATACAGAAGGTGTTTTTTATGACAAAAATTGATATTTTCTCCGGCTTCCTCGGCGCGGGCAAGACGACCCTGATCAAAAAGATGATCGCCGAAAGCTACAAGGGGCAGAAGCTGGTGCTGATCGAGAACGAGTTCGGCGAGATCGGCATTGACGGCGGCTTTTTGCAGGATTCCGGCATCAACATCACCGAGATGAACTCCGGCTGCATCTGCTGCTCTCTGGTGGGCGATTTTGGCAAGGCGCTGAAGAAGGTCATTGCCGAGTACCATCCCGACCGTATTCTGATCGAGCCGTCCGGCGTGGGCAAGCTGTCCGACGTCATCGCCGCTGTGAGCAAGGTGACGAATGACGAGGTCACGCTGGGCTACACCGTGGCCGTGGCCGACGCGGGCAAGGTCAAGGTGTATATGAAGAACTTCGGCGAGTTCTACAACAACCAGATCGAGACGGCCTCCACCATCATCCTGTCCCGTACCGATTCCATCCCCCAGAGCAAGCTGGACGCGGCCGTTGCCATGCTGCGGGAGCATAATTCCGTTGCCACCATCGTCACCACCCCTTGGGGCGAGCTGACGGGCGAGCAGCTGATCGAGGCGCTGGAAGGCAAGGCGTCCGTCGCGGCGGAGTTGGCGAAGATGGAGATGGAGCGCCTTGCGGAAGAGGACGAGGAGGAAGACCATCACTGCTGCCATCACCATCACGACGATGATGACGAGGATGAGCACGAGCACCATCACCATCATCATGACGATGACGACGAGCACGATCATCACTGCTGCCACCATCACCATGATGACGACGATGATGAGGATGAACACGACCATCATCACCATCACGATGATGACGAGGATGAGCATGACCATCACTGCTGCCACCATCATCACGACGACGATGAGGACGAGCATGAGCATCACCATCATCATCACCACGCCGACGAGGTGTTCACCTCCTGGGGCGTAGAGACCGCCAAGAAGTTCGACAAGGCTTCCATCGAAGCGGCGCTGCATGAGCTGGATTCCGGCAAGTATGGCACCATCCTCAGAGCGAAGGGTATCCTGCCCGCCGTGGACGGCACTTGGATTCACTTTGACTATGTTCCCGAGGAATGCAACGTCCGTACCGGCAGCGCTGATATTACCGGCAAGCTCTGCGTCATCGGCTCCAAGCTGGATGAAGCGGGCGTAGCCGCTCTGTTCGGGGTGTAACACATGGTGCAGATTCCCGTATATGCCTTTACCGGCTTTCTGGATTCCGGTAAGACCAAGTTCATTCAGGAGACGCTGGAGGACGAGCGCTTCAACGCCGGCGAGCGGACGCTGCTGCTGGTGTTTGAGGAAGGGGAAGAGGAGTACGATTTCTCCACTTATCCCCACAAGAACGTGTATCTGGAAACGCTGGATCAGCAGACCGTCACCACCAAGGAGCTTCAGACGCTGGCGAAAAAGTACAAGGCGGAGCGCGTGGTTGCCGAGCTGAACGGTATGCAGCAGGTGGGCGACCTGTATATGCGCTTCCCGGAGAACTGGGCGGTTGCTCAGGAGGTCATGTTCGCCGACTCCACCACCATCATGACCTATAACGCCAATATGCGCAATCTGGTGATGGACAAGCTGGTGGGCGCCCAGATGGTGGTGTTCAACCGGCTGGAAAAGGGCGCGGACGTCATGCCCCTGCACAAGCTGGCCCGGGCGGCTAACCGCCGCATCAACATTCTGTACGATTACACCGACGGTTCCACCTCTTACGACGATATCGAAGACCCGCTGCCCTTTGACATCAACGCCCCTGTCATTCAGGTGAAGGACGAGGACTACGCCCTGTTTTACCGGGACGTGTCCGAGGAACCGAAGAAGTACGACGGCAAGACCGTCAGCTTCAAGGGGCAGGTGGCCATGCTCCGCCGGGACAAGAACGGTATGTTTGCCCCCGGCCGGTTCGTGATGACCTGCTGTGTGGAGGACATCCAGTTCTGCGGCATTCCCTGCCGGTACGATCAGGCGGGGGCGCTGGAACCCCGTTCATGGGTCATGGTCACAGCAAAGATCACGGCGGAGAAGCACCCCCTGTACAAAGGGGAGGTTGGCCCTGTCCTGACGGCGCTGGAGGTCACAAAAAACGCCCAGCCCGCCGACCCGGACGTTGCGACGTTCTGATTAAAAAGTCCCCTCTTCTTAGAGGGGACTTTTTTGAACAAAATTTCGCAAAAAAGTTGATGCAATTTCGCCGGGGATATGATATAGTGTAAGAAAGCAACTAACGCAGGAAAGGGCATCCATATGTATCAACCACTCGCCGATCTTTTGCGGCCGCAGACGCTGGACGAGGTCTACGGTCAGGAGCATATTCTGGGCAAGGGCGCGGTGCTGCGCCGCCTGATCGATTCCGGGAACATCCCCAACATGGTGTTCTACGGCCCCAGCGGCACGGGAAAGACCACCGTCGCCAATATCATCGCAAAGCAGACCAACCGCACCCTCTACAAGCTCAACGCCACCACCGCTTCCACAGCGGATATCAAGGAGATCGTGGCGCAGCTGGACACCTTCATGGCTCCCAACGGGGTACTGCTGTATCTGGACGAAATTCAGTCCTTCAACAAAAAGCAGCAGCAGTCCCTGCTGGAACACATCGAAAACGGCAAGATCACCCTGATCGCTTCCACCACGGAAAATCCCTATTTTTATGTGTTCAACGCGATCTTAAGCCGCTCCACCGTCTTTGAATTCAAGCAGATTTCCGCGTCCGCCGCCTTGCAGGCGGTACGACGGGCGGTTTCCTTCATGGAGCAGCGCACCGCGCTGACTGCCGTACCCGAAGACGGGGCGCTGGAATACATCGCATCCTCCTGCGGCGGCGACCTGCGCAAGGCCATGAACGCGGTGGAGGTGCTGTTTTCCGCGGGGATTCCTCAGGACGGGAAACTCCTCTTGACGCTGGCGGACGCCAAAGAGGTCACCCAGAAAAGCGCCCTCCGCGCCGACCGGGACGGAGACAACTATTATGACCTGCTGTCCGCCCTCCACAAATCCATCCGCGGCTCCGACCCGGACGCCGCCTGTCACTATCTGGCAAGGCTTTTGGAAGCCGGGCAGATGCCATCTGCCTGCCGCCGCCTGATGTGCGTCGCGGCGGAGGACGTGGGGCTGGCCTATCCTCAGATCCTGCCCATCGTCAACGCCTGCGTGGACATGGCGCTGAAGCTGGGAATGCCGGAAGCGCGGCTTCCCCTGGCGGATGCCGCCGTGCTGATGGCCACCAGTCCAAAGTCCAATTCTGCCTATCTTGCCATTGATGCGGCGCTGGACGACGTGCGCAAGGGAAAGTCCGGGGATTTCCCCCGGCATTTGCAGAACGTCCACGCGGATACCTACACCATGGAGCGGGAACAGGGGTATCTCTACCCCCACAACTACCCCAACCATTGGGTGAAGCAGCAGTATCTGCCAGACGAGCTGGCGGGCACGCGCTATTACGAATACGGCCCTAACAAGCTGGAACAGGCGGCAAAACAATACTGGGACAGCATCAAAAAGGAGTAAGACATGGACATTCGCGTCAACGACATCCTCGTCATGAAAAAGCCCCACCCCTGCGGGGAAAAGCGCTGGCTGGTTCTGCGCACCGGCGCGGACTTCCGCCTGCGGTGCCTGGGCTGCGGCCACGAGCTGATGACACCCCGGTTCAAGGCAGAAAAAAATATCCGCTCCGTGGAGCGGAAGGAGACCTCCGACAGCTAATGCCGGAGGTTTTTCGTTCCCCGCCGCCGATGCCGCCGAAAGGACGGCGGGGTGGGGGAAACTTGCGGCGAAGGGGGGACATGGTTGCGACCGACTTTTCCCGGGGGAGGGGGTATACTTTTGCCATACCGGCTGGAGGTGATGCGTTGAAAATCTATCTGGACTTGGTGGTAATCCTGAACTTTCTGGTGGATTTTTTGCTGCTTTTGGGGACAAACCGTTTATCGGGCTTTCCGGCGTCGCCCCTCCGGGCGGCGGCCGCGGCGGCGCTGGGGGCGCTCTACAGCGGGGTGTGCATGATGCCCCGGATGCGGTTCCTCGGGGGACTGCTGTGGCGGATCGTCAGCCTTGCCGGGATGGCGGTCATCGCCTTCGGCTGGGACAAAAGCGCATGGAAGCGAAGCGGTGTGTTCGTGCTGCTCAGTATGGCGCTGGGCGGCGCGTCACTGAGCATCGGCCATGGGAATTTTCTGACGCTTCTGCTTACCGCCGGCGGCGTGTGGGCGCTGTGCATCGTGGCCTTCGGCGGACGGGTGGGGGGCAGAGAGTACGTCCCGGTGGAGCTGACCTATGGCGAGAAAACTGTCAGCATCGTTGCCCTGCGGGATTCCGGGAACACTCTGCGCGACCCTGTTTCCGGGGAGCAGGTGCTTGTGGTTTCCGGGGAGGTGGCGGAAAGACTGACGGGTCTGACGCAAGACCAGCTCCGTGTGCCCCTGAAAACGCTGATGTGCCGCCCGGTTCCGGGGCTTCGCCTGATCCCCTACCGGGCGGTGGGGCAGGCGGGGGACATGCTGCTGGCCATGCGGTTTGACGGGGTGAAGATCGGCAATCGGACGCAGAGCGCCGTGGTGGCTTTTGCGGCGGAAGGACTTGGCAGGGGAGACGTATATCAGGCACTGACAGGAGGGGTCATATGAAGCTGTTGGATATTTTGCGCAAGCTGGGACTGATCCGGGAGAACGGCATCTTTTACATCGGGGGCAGCGACGTGCTTCCTCCGCCGCTGAAGGGGCCGGAGGAGTTGCTGACGCTTCAGGCGCTGGAGCAGGGGGACGAGGACGCGCGGCAGCGGCTGGTGGAGCACAATCTCCGACTGGTGGTGTACATCGCCCGGCGGTTCGAGAACACCGGCGTCAATCTGGAAGATCTGATCTCCATCGGAACCATTGGTTTAATTAAGGCCATCAGCACCTACAGGCTGGACAAGAAGATCAAGCTGGCGACCTATGCCTCCCGGTGCATTGAAAACGAAATCCTCATGTACATCCGCAAAACCGCCAACCAGAAGACGGAGGTGTCTCTGGACGAACCCATCAACATGGATTGCGACGGCAACGAGCTGCTGCTATCCGACATTCTCGGCACCGACGAGGACATGATCATGCGGCCGCTGGAGGATGACGTGGACATCTGCGTTCTGCGGCAGGCGCTCCGCGACCTGCCCGACCGGGAGCGGGAGATCGTGCTGATGCGCTTTGGCCTAGAGGGGCGGCGGGAGCTGACCCAGAAGGAGGTGGCGCAGAAAATGGGCATTTCCCAGTCCTACATTTCCCGGCTGGAAAAGCGGATCATGCTGCGGCTGAAAAAAGAATTTCTCCGTCAGACAAGCTGCGCTTGATTTTTCGGAATCGGTATGGTATAATCGATAAAGGAATTATCGATATGATTTTGTATCGATTGCAAAGAGGTTATTATGGAAGAGAAAAAGGTTTCAAAATCGGTTCTGAAACGTCTGCCGGGGTATCTGGCGTACCTGAAAAATATGCCGGAAAATGCCCCTGCCCATATTTCCGCCACGGCGCTGGCCAACGCTCTGGGAATGGGAGAGGTGCAGGTTCGCAAGGACTTAGCCATGGTCTCCGATGGGGGACGCCCCAAAATCGGCTATCTGCGGGAGACGCTGATCGACGATATCGAGCAGTTTCTGGGGTACGACAACACCACCGACGCCGTTCTGATCGGCGCGGGCAAGCTGGGGCAGGCGCTGATGGGCTACAGCGGCTTTGACGAGTACGGTCTGAACATTCTGGCGGCTTTCGACGCAAGCCCCAAGGCGGAAAAGACCGAGGAAGGCAAGCCCATTTATCACATTTCCCAGCTGGCCCATTTCTGCCGCACCCACAAGGTGCTGATGGGCATTATCACCGTCCCGGCGGAGGCGGCGCAGCAGGTGGCCGACCAGCTCATTGCCGGAGGGATCAAGGGCATCTGGAATTTTGCCCCCACCCATCTGGATGTGCCGTCCAACATTCTGGTGCAGTATGAGAACATGGCGACGTCCCTCGCGGTGCTGTCCGTACATTTGCAGGCACAGATCAAGGAAGAAAAGGAAGTCAGAAAGTAATCGGAAGAAATCAGCCCCGCGCTGTAAAGGCGGGTGTCCGTAACACAGTTAACAGCTACCGTAGTTTGATCTGCGGTGGCTGTGCTTGCGTTCTGTGCTGTTATGTGATAATATGAAGCCGAACATATTTACAAATCAGAATTTACCTCAATTCGCTGTTTGTGAGGAAGACTTCTCACAGGAAAGGCGATATCCTCTCTGAGGAGGTGCAGAACAATGGATCAAATGAAAATCGGAAGGTATATCGCACTCCTTCGCCGACAGGCAGGACTCACGCAAGAGAAACTGGGCGAGAAACTAGGTGTAACGAACAAAACCATTTCTCGCTGGGAAAATGGAAACTATATGCCAGAGATCGAAATGTTTGGGCTGCTTGCCAAGGAGTTTCATGTCAGCATCAACGACTTGCTGGCAGGAGAAAAAATACCAGATGAGGACTTCCGACAAAAGGCAGACGAAAATATTATCGCAGTAGCGGCATCAAGCGCTTTTTCTTTCGATGAGCGCAAGACTTATTTCAAAAAGAAATGGCGTAAAGAACATATATCCCTTTTCGTAATTATTGGACTTATTTTGATTACTGCCTTGATAATTCCGTTTGTAATTCATAAGCCTTGGCTTATAGGCTTATTACCTATACTTGCAGTTGTTGGGCACTGTTATCAGCACAATAAGATGATGATTTATGTGGAGAATAATCTATATCATTGATGAAATCAATTTCTATTTGTCGAACAGATACAACGGTACAACGGCGCACTTCTATACAGGTACTCCCCGTATGTGTGCTCCGTGAGACCGAACAGTCCGGACACCTGAATGTCCGGACTGTTTTGCGTCATTATGTTCCGAACAAGGGACTGCGTCCCTTGCGCTGCTTTGCAGCTATTCTTGTTGACATTAACTGTCTTACGAACACCCCGCTAATGGGCGCGGGGCACGTTTTTGATTCCGGCGTGGTTGACGGTTTCCCGGAAAAGTGGTAAACTGACGGAAAGTAGAAAACGAAACTCGAGGTTCCCCTATGAAGAAAATCCTTGCCTGCCTGCTGTTCATGTTCCTGACGGCGGCGCTGCTGTTTAAGGCAGCGCCGGAGGCGGCTGCCTACGAACCGGGCGACCCCTACAGCCCCGATCTGTCCGAGCTGATCCGCGACGCCGACCACCGAACCTATGTGGAAACGCTGACCGACTATTATATGCGCACCAACACCAGCGTGTGGAAGGCTTTGCGGAAGGGACAGTGCGCCATGTTCCTGTTTGAGGGCTGTTCCGACAATCTGAACGACAGAAGGCTGGCTGATTTGTCCTTTTACCGGGTCTCGGCGGTGTGCCTGGTGGTTCGGCTGGATAAGTCGGGGGAGCCGTATATCGTCTATTTCAACCAGAATTGCAGCACCATTCCGGATCGCCCGCTGGAATACGGCGCGTGGGAGCTGGAAGATGTGGGGGAGGTCGGCCCCGCAACGGTTCGGGACGGAACCTATGAACTGTATTCCGTGAAGCACATGGGCGCGTATGAGGCGCTGCACGTCCGGGACAGCGAGAAGGACGAGAAGATTTCCGCGGTCTACATGACCCCGGAGGGGTTCGTCACCACGGAAGCCGACTGCATCAACATCCACACCCGCACGGGCAATCATGTAGCCGGCAAGGGAATGTGGTCGGCGGGATGTATGTTGGTGGGAGACGGGGACTTCAGCCAGTTTTCAGAGCTGATGGATTCCACTTATTACACGCTCTACGACGAATTTGACGTGGGGCAGAAGGTGGGCGTGGTGGTCATCAACCGCCGGCGGATGAAAAACAAGCTCTTTGCCCTCTACCAGAACTGGGACGCGGTGAACAAAATTCTGGAAAAATCTCGGCCAACTCTACCGGAAAAATATCTCGCGCTCTGCGCAGAGCAGCCGCTTACTCCTCAAGGGGAGACCCTGCGGACGGTGCGGGACACGAAGCTGATGACGCTGCCCTGCGGCAATGAGACGGACGCAAGATCAGTTGCGGTGCAGACGCTGCCCGAAGGTACACAGCTGGAGATCACCTCCATTATTCACAACACCCGGGGAAGTGAGTGGTACGCGGTGAACTTTGGCCTGGAGACACGCTATGTCTACAGCGGCGACACGGAGCCGTCCACATGGTTCAGCAAGTTTGTGGATTTCTGGGCGAATAAGTGGAGAAAAGATACGGAAAGTTGAATCGGCGCGGCCTTCAGGCCGCGCCGATCGTGTGTTACAGTTCGTGATAGTAAAGGCAGATATTCTGGTACGTGCCGTCCTTCATCCGGAAGCCGCCGGGGATGGTTCCGAGCAGAGTGAAGCCAAGCCGTTCATACAGGTGACGGGCGTGAATATTGTTCTCCACAACGGCGTTGAACTGCAAGAGCCGGAAATGGAGCTTCGCGGCCTGCGCAAGACAGTCGGACACCAGCTTTTCGCCGATATGCTCGCCCCGGCACGCGGAATCCACGGCATAGCTGGCATTCGCGATGTGGCCGCACCGGCCGATGTTGTTGGGATGGAGAATGTAAAGCCCCACGACCCTGCCGTCTGCGACGGCGACGCCGCAGTAGCTTTGGGCCGCAAAGAAAGCACGTCCGCTTCTCTCATCAAGAAACTCTTCCTGAGGGAACGCGACGCCCTCTTCCACGACCTCGTTCCAGATGCGCACCATGGCGGGAACGTCGCTTTCGTTATATTTCCTGATTTCCATAGGATACCTCCGTATGCAGAATTTCTTTGCCACGGATTGTATCACAAACGCGGGGAAATTACAATCTTTCCTGTCGGAAAAAAGATGCGGTTACAAAGCCATTTAAAGCGCGGTGCCTTTTTTCGGCAGGAAAAAACGGCTCATGTCGGCGCGCTCCAATTCCAGCAGTTGTTCCTTTTTATGGATTCCGCCCGCATATCCGGTCAGACTGCCGTTTGTGCCGACCACCCGGTGGCAGGGGATGATGATGGAGATTTTGTTATGTCCCACCGCGCCGCCCACCGCCTGCGCGGACATCCGGGCAAGTCCCTGCTTTTCGGCAAGCTGCCGGGCGATTTCACCGTAGGTCGTGGTTTGACCATAGGGAATCTGCAAAAGGATTTCCCATACGGCCTTGCGGAATTCGGAACCGGTGGGGTGCAGCGGCGGCAGAAAATCCGGCTCTTTACCGGTGAAATAGATATCCAGCCAGCGTCTGGCCTCTGTGAGAGCGGGCGTTTCCTGATCGACGCGTTCGCCGGACAAATCCCGCGCAAAGCATTTCTGTCCGTCGAACCACAGCCCGGTCAGCCCGATCTCATCCGCGGCCAGCAGAATGCCCCCCAGCGGGGAATTGTAATGCTGAATATATGTCATGGGTTGTGCCTCCGTTTCCTGTTTTGCAACCTTACGAGAATTATAGCATAATTTGGTGCAGTATGCTATAGGATGCCGTCTGGAAACCTTTATTTTACGAAATAACAGCATCTATAAACCATTACCACAATATAAATGCGGGCTGTAAACAAATAAGTTTTCGCTATGTGTGGGCTACAATATAGCAAAAGGCGGTGAATGGTTATGACTGAGAAGGATTTCTCCTTGCGTTTGGCGAAGCTCCGGGAGGAGAAGGGCGTTTCCGCCCGTGACATGAGCCTGTCCATGGGTCAGAACCCCGGCTACATCAACAACATCGAAAGCGGTAAGTCCATGCCGTCGCTTTCCGGCATTTTCTATATCTGCGAGTATCTCGGAATAACCCCGAAGGACTTTTTTGATACGGATACCGCCAGCCCTTCCAAGGCAAATGAACTTTATGCCATTGCCAAAGGGCTGAGCAATGAGCAGCTGGACAATCTGATTGCACTGGCCAAGGGCCTGCGGAAATAGACTGCAGGCTGCAATCCGCGGAGGCAATGCAAATGAGTGATATTGCAAAAATCATTGGTCAACGCATTCGGAACTACCGGACACAGAAGGGACTCAGTCAGGAAAAGCTTGCAGAGCTTGCCGGCTGCCATCCCACGTATATAGGGCAGCTGGAACGCGGCGAGAAAAACGCCACGCTGGAAAGCGTGGAGAAAATCACGTCCGCCATGGATGTCTCCTTTTCTCAGCTATTTGACAAGTTGGGCGAAAGCGGGAATGACAGCATTGCGTCCAAATGCTATGATCTGGTCGCATCGAAGACCGAAGCGGAACAGGCGCAGCTTTATAAAATGCTGCTGGAGATGGACAAATACAGGAATCAATAAAAAAGCGTGGTGCCGCCCCAAAAGGACGGCACCACGTTTTTAATACTATTTCCTGATTAAAATCTTTGATTTTAATCAGGAAGGCATCGCCTAATGGCGCTGCCGGTTTTGTGATTTATAAGGAAAGAAATCACAAAACAAGTCTCATATGAACTTCATGCCCTTCGGGCAATTAAAATCTTTTTTAAAGATTTTAATTGAAGTTCAGTATGATTTCCGGCTGGTATCTATCCTTCTGTTGTCTGGATGATTTCTTCTGCGTCCCGTTTTGTCATAATAATGCTCCCTCTGGTGTAGTCTCGGAACTTTTGTTATTCCGAATACCTACTCCAGAGGGAGCATATCACACGCAATGCGGTGGGATCATGGACTGCGGGTCTGTTGACGTGTAAGGTCAGTTACGGAGCCGGACTCCGACCCGATTACGCTTCCTGCTCAGGCAGAAAGCGATTATGATATGTCATAATAGTACGATTCTCCGCAAATGACTTCTGTCCCGTCAGACAAAGTTACCGATTCAATGGTAACCGTAATGTGTCGTGCATCCGAATATTTGGGAAAATAATTGGAATCGCTGATCGTCCTGCCCGGGTAGACTGTTATACCACTGATCGTGAATGTGTTTTCAGATTTGGTAAAAAGGAACGCCGTTCCACTTAATCGAACAGTATAGACAATTTCGCTCACACCGACAGAACTGCACAGATTTCTAAAGGTGAAGTTAAGCGTACCATAATTAAAAATTGCTGTTCCATATTGCAGGTCTGATAATTCAACAGGCGCCGCAGGTTCAACGGTCACCTTGACCGAACATGCAGCACCGCTTCCATCCTTTGCAGTCGCTGTTACCGTGGCAGTGCCGGTTCTTACTCCGGTAATCACGCCATCCGCACTGACTGTCACGCAGGAAGAGTCTGTCTCCCATTTCACCTCTTTGTTCGTAGCATTTTCCGGGTTGACGGTTACAGAAAGCTTTGCTGTTCCCCCAACAAGAATAAATCCTTCGCGCTGGGAAGGGACAATACTTGAAACGGGTGTGATTACCGTAATCCGAATCGTCTGCTCTACTCCTGTCCCATCAGCTGCCGAACAAATGATATCGGCAGTCCCGTTTCCAACAGCGCAAACACGGCCATTTGCATCGACGGCTGCAACGTTGGGATCGGTAGATTCCCAAGTGAGCTTTTTGTTCGCAGCATCTGCCGGCAGAACTTCCGTTTTGATCGACTGCGAGGAATTCAGGTTCATGGTTGACTTCGCGTCAGCAAAACGAATGGACGTAACCGCCTTGCCAACAACGATCTGACAACTGGCCGACGCGCTGCAGTCCGGATCATCAGATACGGCAGAAACTGTTGCGATGCCTTCCCCGATTGCTCGAACGGTGCCAGTGGCATCCACTGTAACAATGCTTTCGTCAGAAGACATCCATGTGACGGTCTGAATGTACGCGTCCTCGGGCTGTATGGCAAACCCAATATGCCCAGTTGCTGCTTCATCTCCGTTTCCAACAGCCAGTTGGAGGTTTGACTGATCCAGTTTTACCCCTTTGACCTTAGCACACACGGTTACTGTACACTTGTCTGTTACTTCGCTGCCGTCTGCTGCCGTGCACACAATTTCCGCACTGCCCACGGAAAGCCCCTTGACATTGCCATTTGTATCTACAGCCGCGACATCCGGATCGCTGGACATCCAAAGCAGCCCCTTGTTTGTAGCTGAATCTGGTGATACATCTGCACAGAGCTTTAATGCGTCACCGGTGTAAATGGTTGCATCGTGTTCATCAAGCGCAAGAATCATTACCGCCTGATCGACAGTTACATTACAGACTGCCGGAGTTGTATATTCCGGATCTTCAGACGTAGCAGAGACAACTGCTTTGCCAATTCCAACAGCATGGAGCGTCCCATCAGGGTCAACCGTGACGATACTCTCATCGCAGGATGCCCACACAACATTCTGGTATAACGCATCCGTTGGAATAACCGTACAGGAAAGCTGTGTGCTTAATTTTTCATCGCCTGCTCCGATCAGGAGCGTTACATTTTTCTCAGAAAGGGACAGCCCGGCAACCTTTGCAATGATGTTCAATTCGCACGTTGACGCAACGCCGCTTCCGTCCGCAGCAGTGCACGTGATGCTGCAGGTCCCAACAGAGAGGCAGCGCACATTTCCGTTTGCGTCTACAGCTGCAATGGAAGGGTCAGAAGTTTCCCAGATAACCCTCTTGTTTGCAGCATCGTCCGGTCCAACATCCGCATGCAGTTTAACGGTCGCGGCGGTATATGCAGTCTGCTCAACTTCGTCCAATACGATGCTTTGGACCGCTTTTGAAACTACAACATTGCATTTCGCGGCCGTTTTGCAGTCCGGATCATCCGAAACCGCGGTTATTTGCGCACACCCCTCGCTTACAGCCTGGAGTCTGCCCTGCGCATCGACTGTTACCACATTTTCATCAGAGGATGTCCATGTTGCCGTCTGATAATATGCGTCAGCGGGCGTGGTAGAGAGGGTGAGCACCATAGTTGAATGGTCTTCTCCCGCCCCGATCAGCAATGGAACTGTTTTTTCGATAAAATCGATGCTCTGTGTTTTGGCCTCTACCCGAACGGCACACTCTCCAAACGCACCGCTTCCATCGGTGGAAATACATTTGATCGTCGCAGTGCCCACAGTCAGACCCCGTACATTTCCACTTGCGTCAACAGTTGCGACTGACGGGTCAGAGGACTCCCACAGCACGTTCTGCACAGATGCATCTTCCGGGGAAATGACGGGAGCGATTTTTTGCGTTGACCCGGTCCACAGGATATCCTCCGCAGAAATGCTGATTTGCGAAACAGCCTGCAGCACAGTTATTTCGCAGCTGACAGGCGTTGAAAAGCCGCTGTCTTCAGATATTGCGGAAATGAGACATGTTCCTGCGCCTACGGCGTTAACTTTGCCGCTCGCGTCAACGATTGCTACGCTTTCATCTGAGGAGATCCATGTTGCCCCCTGGAAATATGCGTTTTCAGGCTGCACCGTGTACGATAACGCAGCAGCTGCCTTTTCATTACCCGCCCCAAGAAGCAAGGTAAGTTTGCTGTCAGAAAGAGCGGCGCTTTCGACCCCCGCTACAACTTTAATGGAAGCTTTTACAAAGGTCGTCTTTCCATCCAGCGAAAGACAGGAAATCTCCGCTTCCCCAACTTTTTTACCTGAAACCAGACCGTTTTTATCAATCGCTGCAATATTTGGTGCACTGGACAGCCAAATCACACGATCGCTTATATCTTCCCCATCTGCTGTCTGAATGATGTGCAACTGCAGGGTGCCCGTACTGGAGACAGCAAATTCGCCGCTGTCATATGTAAGTTTGTATTCAGTTTGAGACTCATCAAGCAGTGAAATTTCGCTCTCCGCTGCAAAGCACACAACTGGGACTATCAACGCAACGGAGAGTAATGCCAGAATCAGGAAACCGTTTCTGAACCAGCTACGAGTTTTTGCCATAAAAAGTCACCCTTCCTTAATAGTGTACAGCTGCAATTCTTTGTCCGGATGCTGCTCTAAAACCGCATTCAAACCAAATGGTTTCATACGCTGCATCGCAAAAGTCATGACTGGCGGCTATACCGCCCACTATTTACCATATTAATATTTTAGCTGTAAAACATATCAAATGTCAATCTCCAAAATAAATTTTGAATCAATCCACAGGGTAGGTCGGCGTAAAACTGCGGATAGGATACTGAGTATGAAGAAAAAATCGAGCGAGGACATTATTTCATGAAAGCAGAACTCATTCCTTGTAGAATGGAAATAATTTCTAAGGCAACACCGCGCAATTGCGTCTGCGAGTCTCAGCCGTCTTTTTGCTCCACTTCCGCAGTTCCGAAAATGGGAAATACATACAGTATTCCTCCATTTTCGGAACTTTGAATTGGAACAAAAATCCTGCCTGAGACTTCTTGCCGAATTGTGCGGTGCTGCCCAAGAACAAAATTCTTTTCCATGGTCTGCTTTGCAAGGATTCCCTGAATGACGATCCCCGCGCACCAGATAAGCGCATTGAGGAAGACGCACCAGATCGCGGCGCATCCCCACGCATCCAGCAAATATATCACAAAGGAGTGCATCATAAGGCGCTGGGCGACCTCCACAAATGCGGCTTCCATACAAACCAACGGGAGTTCCCGCTTCTCCACGGTTCGGGGCATCTTTTCGCTCAGCCCCTTTACCAGACAGGTAACAAGAAGCGCTGCCGCGGTGAGTGCCCACAGCTTCCCGCTTGATAAGGCCGAGAAATTGGGAGCGTACGAACCGCTCAAACGGAGGATAAGCACAGTCGGAATACACGCAGCAAGCAATGGTGAAAAAAAGTGAGCCGGTTACGGCCTTTTTTGAGAAAGGTGTGGGTCAGCCATAGCTGCATCCCGAACCATACTCCGCTCAGGGGAAATCCGAGAAATCCTGCAAGCAAACAGCGCATCAGCAAAGTATCCTCCGCATAAATTCTGATACTATTTCCTGATTAAAATTAAGATTTTAGGGTCTATCTGAAAACCGGGAATATGACCAACAGCGAGGGATTTT
>ERZ772861.651-NODE-651-length-35544-cov-11.375807_pt1 | contig 35544 bp, 32 predicted proteins | sample MGYA00512135_ERZ772861 | MGnify/ENA primary metagenome ERZ772861 (study PRJEB29015, sample SAMEA2737700) | human gut metagenome | biome: human gut; feature: human-associated habitat; material: faeces | place: China | collected 2012 ...
TGCCTATTATACACCTGCTGTAAAGGGGTGACCGCTTTTGTGAGAAGTGCTATAGTGAAGTGCCCCCCCAAAGTTAGATAAATATTTTGGTAAAAATTGTTCAAACAGCCGAAAAGGCTTGTTGTCTGTGGATCGCAGGCGGCAAGCCCTTCAGTTTTGCCTTGATCCTGCGGTTGTTGTAGTAATCCAGATATTCAAGGAGTTCCTGCTGGAAGTGTTCCATGGAACGGAACTCCTGCAAATACAGCAGTTCACTTTTGAGTAGCCCGAAGAAATTTTCTATCACGGCATTGTCCAGGCAGTTCCCCTTGCGGCTCATGCTCTGCCGGATGCCCTTCTCCCGGAGCATCCGCTGATACCGCCTGTGCTGATATTGCCATCCCTGATCTGAGTGAAGAATAAGGCCAGTTCCGTTGGGAATCTTTGTAAGTGCCTCGTTCAGCATACTTGTTACCATGCTGAGTACAGGACGATCCGATATGGCATAGCTGACCAGATCGCTGCTGTGCAGATCGAGGATTGGGGGACAGATAGAGCTTTTCTCCGAATAGGCTGAACTCCGTCACATCTGTGACCCATTTCTGGTTCGGCTTGTCCGCACGGAAGTCCCGATTCAGTAAGTTTGGTGCGATTTTGCCGACTTCGCCCCTGTAAGAACGATACTTCTTCATTCGGACACGGCAAACCAGGCCCAGTTCCTTCATAAGCCGCTGGACCGTCTTGTGGTTTAAGGGCAGCTTGCGGTTACGCAGTTCTGCCGTGATCCGGCGATAGCCGTATCGCCCCTTGTTTTCATGATAAATTGCTGTGATTTCTTGTTTTTCTGACTCGTACTTATCCACCTGCTTCATCCGTTTCAGATGATAGTAGAAGGTTGCTCGGGGCAGTTGAGCGATCGAGAGAAGAATCTTCAGGGAATGTCTTTGCCTTAGCTTCTGAACTACCAGCGTTTTCTGTGCTGGCGTCGCTCGTCTTCCAAAACCAAGGCTTGTGAGTATTCCGCGCGAGATTGCGCAGCACGACCGCTCAAATTGAGCATCCATTCCGGCGGAATTGAGCACGCTTGCCGCCGTCGTTGAGCACTGCGGTAAAATGTAGATATGCATCGCATTTTGCGGTGTAAATATCTACAAGGAGGTCACCTGTATGACCAATTACCGTGAGATTCTCAGACTCCATAGTCTGGGACTCAACAAGACCGAGATCGCGTCAAGCTGCCAGTGCGCTCGGAACACTGTGGCAGCAACCCTGCAACGGGCAGCAAACTGCGGCCTGCAATGGCCACTGCCGGAGGAAATGTCGGATAAGCAGCTCTCAGAGCGTCTGTTTCCGACCAGCCCCTCGAAGCCTGTCTACAAGATGCCGGACTACGCCTATGTCCACAAGGAACTCCAGCGCAGCGGTATCACCCTGAATCTGCTGTGGCTGGAATACTGCGACCAGTGTCGGGCGGCGGGTGAGATTCCATACCAGTCCACCCAGTTCAACAAGTACTATGCGGACTATCTGACAAAGGTAAACGCCACCATGCACCTGAACCACAAGCCCGGCGAGGTTATGCAGGTGGACTGGGCCGGCGATACTGCCGCTGTTATTGACACAGACACCGGTGAAATTATCCCGGCCTATGTGTTCGTGGCAACCCTGCCCTACAGTGGCTACAGCTACGTAGAAGCCTTTTTCTCCATGAACCAGGACTCATGGACCACTGCCCATGTGAATGCCTACAAATACTTTGGCGGCGTTACACGGATCATCCAGTGCGACAATCTGAAAACCGGCGTGCAAAAGCATGGGAAGGATGAGGTTGTTCTCAATAAATCGTACCAGGAGCTGGCAGAGCATTATGGCACGGCAATTCTGCCTGCCAGAGTCCGCGCTCCCAAGGATAAAGCTGCTGTTGAGGGTACTGTCGGTATCATCTCTACCTTCATACTGGCCGCTCTGCGGAACCGCCAGTTTTTGTCCCTATTGGAACTGAACGAGGCGATTTGGGACCGTCTGGAGGCGTTCAACCATAAACCTTTCCAGAAGCGGGAAGGCAGCCGGGCCAGCAGCTTTGCAGAAGAGAGGCCCTTCCTGCGCCCTCTGCCGCCCAGACCTTTTGAATTGGCCATCTGGAAAGTGGCAACGGTGGGACCAAATTACCACATTTCCGTGGAGCGCATGAACTATTCTGTTCCCTTTGAGTACATCAAGCAGAAAGTAGATGTCCGGCTCACCAGATCCACGGTAGAGGTTTTCTACGGTGGAAACCGAATCTGTTCCCATCCCAGGCTGTACGGACGGTTTAACCAATACAGCACGATCCAGGCGCATATGCCGCCAGAGCACCAGAAGTATGTCCAGTGGAACGGTGAACGGTTCATTCACTGGGCCGGTAAGGTCGGCAGCAACACGCAGGTCGTTGTCCGGGCTATTCTCGGCAGCTACAAAGTAGAACAGCAGGGCTACAAGTCCTGCATGGGTCTGCTGAAGCTGGCAGACAAGTACACTCCGGAACGGCTGGAGAATGCTTGCAAACGGGCATTGGAATACACACCCCGCCCTTCTCTCAAGAATATTCAGGCTATTCTGGCATCCGGCCAGGATAAAGCCATCCCTGAGCAGAGTACGGCTACTGCGTCCTCTTCCCAGTACGGTTTCACCCGTGGGGCTGACTACTACGGAAGGGGGAATAAGTGATGCTGACTGAAACAACGGTATCCAAGCTGCGTGAAATGCGGCTGAGTGTTATGGCCAATGCCCTGAAGGATCAACTTGCCGATCCGCAGTTCCAAAACATGACCTTTGAGGACCGGCTCGGTCTTTTGGTGGATGCGGAATGGAATGCCCGAAAGAATAACCATCTGAACAAGCTGATCCGGCAGGCAACCTTCTCGGATCCGGGAGCTTGTCTGGAAAATGTGGAGTATCTGCCCGACAGAGGACTGAAGCAGGAGGAACTGCTGCGGTTCAGCACCTGCAACTACATTCAGGAGCACCACAACATCATCCTGCTGGGAGCTACCGGCAGCGGCAAAACCTATCTCGCCTGCGCTCTGGGCATGGCTGCCGCAAGACGGTTTTATGCGGTGAAGTACATCCGGCTCCCGGATCTTCTGGTAGAATTCCAGATTGCCAGGGGCAACGGTACGATTCGCAAGCTCATGGCCCAGTACAAGAAGTACGCATTGCTCATAATTGACGAATGGCTTCTGTACCCTTTGAAAGAAACGGAAGCCAGGGACTTATTGGAAATCGTGGAGTCCCGGTACAAGCGAAACTCCACGATCTTCTGCTCCCAGTTTGACATTCCGGGCTGGCCGGAAAAGTTGTCTGACCCACTGCTGGCTGATGCCATCTGCGACCGAATCGTCCACGATGCTTACACCGTGGTCATTGGAGGCAAGGAATCCATGCGCAAGCGGAAGGGTTTGCAGGACATCTGACTCCGACTATATTTATGATACCTTGACTGATTTGTTCTGTCCATATTCAACCTGAGCGGTGGGGCTGCTCAATCCGGGCGGTCCCATTGCTCAATTCAAGCGGAACCGCTGCTCAATTTCGCCGGTCGAGGTGATTTTGCTCAGCGGTGTACGCAGCTTGCAAATTTTTTAGGTAGTCTACCTCCGCACGCAGCCGCTGAACCTCTGCCAGCAGATCTTCCGTCACCTCCTTCGGCAGCTGCTTTGACGGACGGCCCTTGCTGCCGCGGCCGCGCCGTTCGATGGCGAAACCTTCCGGTCCTTCGCTCAGATAGATTCGTTCCCATTCTTGGATACGGTGATGATTACTTACCTCAAATTGACATGCTGTTTCTCTGTAACTAAGCTTTTCTTCCAACATTGTTTCTATCACGGCCTTTTTGAATTCTGCTGTATATCGTTTGTTTGGTACTCCCTTTGGCATACAAAAAATACCCCATTCCTTAGTACAAGTATTTTATCATACTTGTCTAACAAATGGGGTGCGGTTCACTATCTTTGCTGTGGGCTCCGTGTTGAGAATTTTAATGTATGCTCAGTATTCTATTGCGTTCATTTCCCAAGTTCTGAATACTCTTTGTTAATCTCAATATCTCATCTTTGTCAAAATCATATACTGCTTCTTCTAATGCACTTATTTCTTCTTTGATTTGTTGCTCAATGGAATGAACGGAAGAATTTGTTTTTGATGGGCTCGAATGAAGGAGATCATAGGTTTTTTCTAGTTCTTTCTGTAGTTGCTTGTCTTGCAAATGTGTTATCAATGCGTTTATCCTTGAGGACTGTGTTTTAATGTATGTAATTTCTGCTTCATGTCTTTCAATACTCTCAGCAGAATGCTCATTAGCGAGAAGAACAGAAAGAAGCATGATGGCATAAACCCCTGCTATGATTAATTGTATTATCAGTGATGCTTGATATACCTCTGGTTTAGAGAAAATGATGATTATTCCTACCACAAATTCTACGAGAAAATAGACTGTTGAGAGAGAAATAATAGAAAACCCAAAGACAGAAGCACTACTACTTTTCTTCGTTAGAATTGGTGTAAGAAGCATCATAACATATGCGAAATGAATAAACCCATACGCGATCCAAACGGAAATAGGCTGATTTACTCCAGCCATGACAAAGAAGATTATATTGAATACAATCAGGAAAACGGCTTCTAATCCCAATCTAAGACCAACTTTTCTATCCATGATTAGCCTCTCATTTCTCTGAGTATTTCAGCTTTTGTTGCGTCGTATTCACTCTGATCAATTAATCCTTCATCAAGCATTGTCTTAAGCTCACGCAGTTTAGAAACACGATCTTCCGAAGACGATGTAGTTTGAGTTTCATTTGTTCCTTGAGAAAAACGACCAGATGCTGGTTGCTGATAGGGTTGTGTGGACGGTTGCGGAGCAAAACCATTGTATGCTGGTGCGAAAACTTGCTGTGCAATAGCTCCGAATGCTCCTGCGGCTCCAAGCCCCATGCCCATTCCTGCACCCGCAGCAGCAACGCCCCCGGCGCCTGGGTTATTTGCAAGATCACGAAGTATGCTGGCACCTTGGATTTTACCCCAATCTGTGCCAAGAATTTCAATACCTGCCTTATCACCCATATAACCACGCTGTCTTGCAATGTACTCAATTTGAGAGGCATCAATCGTATCGTATTTTGTTATATCAATATCAATGGCAGCAAGGGAGAACTTGATACATTTTAATCCATAGTCGTCAAACACTTCATCAATATCTGGTTCGATTTTTTCAGATATTTCATCAATATAGGTATCAATACCTATTAATTCTTGGTTGAGCCCATTCAAAAATTTAGAAATAGCAGATTTTATTTTGCCTTGGAATTCACTTGCAAAATACTTTTGAAGCTCATCTTGAAGTTGAAATTGGACATTATTGCCAATTAGTTTTTCAAGGAATTTTACTGGGTTGATGATTCGTATCTTATATGCTCCTCGCACCTTTGCTTCAGTTCGCACGCCCCATATGCGATCACGAACTTGAATTGGACTATCTGTACCCCATCTTATCTCTTGACTATCAGCTTTACGGACAAAATAAACAACGCAATTGAAGGTGCTTATGCCGCCCGTAAAAGCATTACGTAATCTACTGATGAAAGGGTAGTTCTCGGTTGATAGTTTGTATGTACCGTTTTCAAATACTTGTTCAACATTTCCACCTTTAATGAAAATAGCAACTTCACCGGGCATAACTACAACTATGGAGTTTGTATTAAAATCTTCCTCTGGTTGCCGCCAGATTAATAGCTCGCCTGGCCCTGTATTCTTTATCACATCCGCCCAATGCTTTTTACCACCTGCATATGCGATTTCATTTGGATTCTTTTTGAACAATGCCATTTTCCTTTCCCTCCTTATTGATGTGTGCGCACATAACTACGAACACATTGAAATGCCTTAAATAGTGGCTTGTAAGCGCTATTTTGGAGCAATTCGTTCATTTTTTCTTCGGAAAAATCATTATATACTCTTTCAAGATCGCAAAGGTATGCCGAATAATCTGCTTGCTTTTGATCTGAAAAAGCAAACGGAACGTCTAACACTACTTGCTGTTTTTTAATATCATTTTCCTCATTCATGACATAAACCGAATGAATATGTGTGTATAGATGTTCTTCATCTCGACCGCTAACTTTATATGAAAACCATGATATTACTTTTCTGTCCTCACACTGTACCACAAAAGGGTACGAAAAGATTTGGTTCTCTGCACGATGCATCTCAATGCTTTGATATAGATTAGCGAAATCAATCATTTATTCTTCCTCCTTAAATCTTTTTTATAAATTGCGCGTGCATACCTGTTGTTTGTTGGCGCATAGCGTAAAACTTTGCAGCAGGAATAGGAATACGGTTTACATTCATACCATCAGGCAATTTGTTCCACCTTCCAGTATCATTAAGATACATAGTTGTAATTGTTCCATCTTCCGCTCTGTCAAAACCTGCCACGGTAGTCATATGATTAGAATAATCATTTCCTGGCTCAACGTCAATTGTGCCATCCGGGTTTGTCACCAATTGTGGTCTCCGGCTTATTTCATCTATAAGCCCATTACTATCGAGGTCTTGAGCATGAACAGACAGTCCGATACTTTCTCCACTTTCAAGTCTGGCGGCCATGTCTTCAAGAGTTAAGTTTTTTGCAAATACAGTGTCACATGACAAACCACGTTGTGCAAAGTATCTTTCGCGGTTTAGTGCGTTTGTTCCTCCAACATCATTAATATCACCAGTAGTTTCCCCATCATCACACAATCCAGCATTTAGGAATTCTTGTACTGCATCTTTTTGAGATATCATGCTGCCAGTCTGTTGATTCTCTGCGCTTGCTGCAAAGTTAATTCCACAGGTTCCTCCATCCTGCCTGCTTGTGATAATGCCGTCGTAAGCATCGGCAAAACTTTTTTGTCCCCCCAAACCAACGAATGTTGTCTCTGGCACATCATGGCGTAATCCCACTTCTTCCATTTTTTCATGTAGAGCTGTATTCGCAGCATCAACTTCATTCCTGAGTGTAGCGAGGTTAGCGTTTAACTCTGCCTGAGTATTATCCATCCGCATCTGTAAATCTGGATTACTTGGATCTCTCTGTAAATTCATTTCATCTGTCCATTGAGCGACTTTTTTAGCATAGTCATCATATTCTCTTTGCTTATCTGTTAGCGAATCTCTCAAAGGATCGAGTGATCGATTTGCCAGCGATTGATACTGAGGTGAATCAGTACCAAAGCGCTCTTTATTATACTGCATTGCATTAGCAATATCACGTTCTGGAGAACCGTTAATATCGCTTGCGTCTGGCATTATATCTAATAATTCATTGGCAACAGATGGAGTGTCTTTTGCTTCTGCCCCTAAGTTTACTTCTTGCGAAAATGTTTGATCGTCTAATGGTGGAAGTTCATAATCTGGGAATGCAATTTGCTGTAATTCTCGCCATTCAGAGTCTTGAGAATATGTATCAAAATCATTTGGTCCATAATTGTGCTTGTTCATATAGTCTGACAAGCCACTCATAGCATCCGCAGTGTCATTTGATAAAACTTCATCATCTGTCATTTTTTCTGAAACAGCATCACTCACAGACTCATCTTGGGTGCTCTTGATTGACTCATCAGTGTCGTCGTTATCAACATCAGAAGCAGTATCTTCTGTAGTTTCATCTGCTGCAGAATCATCCATAGGCACATCCTGAGTATCCTCTATCGGCTCAGTAGAGTCACCATTATCTACATCAGAAGTAGCATCTTCTGCATCTTCGCTCGTTGCAGCATCGTCCATAGACTCGTCCTGAGTATCCGAAATCTGCTCGGCAGCATCAGTATCTTCCGTTTCGGAAGTCGTTTCCTCTGAAACCTCATCGGTTGCAGTATCGTCTAACGGCTTGTCCTGAGTATCCGAAATCTGCTCGGCAGCGTCAGTATCTTCCGTTTCGGAAGTCGTTTCCTCTGAAACCTCATCGGTTGTGGAATCATCATTGTCCGAGGCATCTTCGTCTTGTTCCTCAAATGCATCCTGTAAATCATCTTTCATTGACTCGGGTTTATCATCTGATACATCTTCGGGAATGTCCTCGGTAAAATCGTTTTCTATTGGCTCAGGCTCGTCGTCCGGAACATCTTCGGGGATGTCCTCAGACAAGTCATCTTCTTCTGTCAGTTCAGGCTCGTCCTCCGGAACATCTTCAGGAATATCATCAGACAAGTCATTTTCTTCCGTCAATTCAGGCTCATCCTCCGGAACATCTTCGGGGATGTCCTCAGACAAGTCATCTTCTCCTGTCAGTTCAGACTCGTCTTCCGGGACATCTTCGGGGATATCATCGGGAATGTCATCAGGCACATCATCAACAACATCCAAAGTATCCATATCAGCAGATGTATCTACATCAGAAGTATCAACACTTGTGTCAAATTCTTCATCCATTTTTGCTCACCTACTTTCTAAGTGAATTCTCTATTTGAGTATCTCTAATCTGAATTTTGGTGCCGTACTTAATTCTTCTCCAAAGATGAACTTTAACGCAAGAAAGAAGCTCCGGTGTAAATTCCTCATCGTTAAGTTCGGCTTGAATCATTTTGCTGATCTTTCCAAACACTTTTTTGAGATTTTCAAAATCCTTGGTGTCGGATCTGAAGTTTTTAACGAAAATTCTTCGAGCAACTTCCCTCGCAAGAACACGCCTTGCATAATCACAAGTTTTAGAACAACAGGTAACACATTGACACTCAGGATACGGTCGGAGTTTTTCTGCTTTATTGTTCCAATATGTTGACAAAGTTCTTATTCCGTCATCGGAAAGCGTAATACTAATATTGTTCTCCAAGCGGTAGTCGGGGGTAATAACTTCCTCCGGTTCTTCTAATTTGTTAAAGAACAAAAACGATTCACCGGGTTTTAGCTTAGCAAGTCTTATTTGCTGATTGTCATCCATGCCTGTACTATCTGCCATTATTTGTTTATCAATTGCTTCCACAAGCCTGAAAGAAAGTTTTATGTCTGTTAGTGCGACAACATCAGTTGTGACTTTTCGAGGAGATTGATCGGCAATAATCAAACTCACACCGTAGGATCGACATTCAGCTAGCATTCTCTTTACCAAACCTTGTGCAATAGAGCTTGGGTTTGCTTCTCCTTGTCCGGCTTTAGAATCAGCATCAAGCAGTACATGGGCTTCTTCAAGAAGAATAACATTGCGAAGATTTCCTTCGCCTACATAATTACTGTTAATATAAGCAAGTATTGATAAGAGCAGGAGGGCTATAATAAGAGCTTTTTGATCACTATTCTCTATTGCTGCCAATTCTATTACTGTTGGTTTTGATAACAGATCTTCTACAGGGATAGAATGATAGTTGTCAAACAATGTGGCCAAACTCTTCAAGCGAACAACGCCCGCTCGTCCTATATTGCGAGCATCACCAGTATATCCGATGCTATCAAACGTTTCTTGAAAGCACCTTATAAAATCATGAATACTAAAAATTCGTCCTTTGTTGTCGGTTGTATAGGAGTCTAACCAGCGGAAATCAGAGTAACAATTGTTTACCGTTTCCTCAAAGATTTTGTCAAGAGGAGTGGACATAGAAACAGCTGCAGCGAAAGCAGTTTTTAATGTTGATTTATAGGTTTCAAGTTTCACGTTTTTAGGAGGGATAAACGGATTTAAAATAAACGGCGAGATAAAATTCTTACCAGGGGTGAACACTTGTAAATCAGGAATACTCTGAATCAAGGCACGATATTCGTTTTTTGCTGGTTCAATGACAAGAAAAGGTATTTTATGGTCTTTCCACAATCTATCCAATAAGCTGACAGAAAAAGTCGTTTTACCTGATCCCGGTGTTCCTACGACCAGCATATGTTTAGTTAAATCTTTTAATGATATTCCTATGGTATCTTCTTTGGCCGAAGAACGTAGTTTGCCTATTGTAATGTCGCCAGTATTGATAATGTGTTCTCCATAGGTTTTTGTTGCTTTACCTGCTTCGTTGATCTTCAATCCAGCAGAAACTTTATCTGATCCTATTGGAAGTCTAAAAAGTTCTGCTGCTTCCTCGTTGGTAATGATGTTAGGAAGGCGGTATGAAGACGTTGAAATCTGACCTGAACTCCAGATCTGAGGGTTTCTTCCTTTGTTTATTAATACTTCATTAACAAGCCAGGGAAAAGGATATACTTTGTTATCGACATTTAACTCGTTTCTTGCAATATCAACAATCTGCAAGTTTGCCGAGGTAGTGCCTGTTGCTGAAAAATAACTATAAATTCGATTTGATATATTGGATGCCGCTTGAGGAGTACCGAGCAACACGATGTTATAATTAAACAAGGAAGATCGTTTGCTTTCAGCATAGTATTTATATACGTGAGCATATTTTTCAGCAAGCGTGAAACTAATATTACCAATGCCTTGTTCCATAACTCCTCTGGTAAGAGTTTCAAGTAATTGAGTTGTTCTATCAAGTTCAGATGCTTCAAGGTTTGAATAAGTTGTTGGTATTAACTGAACAGACAAAGCTGAATTTGGATATTCAGAAAGAATATTAGTAATGCGGCCAATATTACTTTGATTAATGGGAAATTTATCATAGGCATAGCAATAAGGGAGGATCTGATTTTGCAGATTTTCAATTCGTTCTTCTTTTGTTATTGCTTTGATGCTTGCTTTGCTTATATTTAATGCTTCTCTTGCAAGAACATTATAATCAATATTTTGCCAATCATATTTTTGCCCGGATAGGAAGGAGCCTGCTAATGAGAGTTGACTCTCAACTAATTTCTGAGCGTTCGCTTTATCACGATCTATGGCTCTGAAAATGATGTATAGTTTTATTGATGCCTGATAGGGCTGATTACGAACTGGTAATGTAATCCAAAGCAATTCTACTGAAATGTCTTTTAGAGTGGATTGGTTCATGCCTGAACTTCGATAGATTTGATAGATTTCATTCAGGAAACCAGCAATTTCATTTTTATATTGGGTGTTAATCTTCTCTTCTGAAAGATTCTCATCAATAATTGAGATATGCGGAATAGAAGTTATCTCAATTGCGCCCAAAGCAACATTTTCACCATTTGCCAATTTAGTGAATGAAATGTATGACGGCATAAAAGTCTCCTCCTGTCGTTGCAGAAAACAATATATGCCCGTATGATTTCCGCCTTGCCACATGAGGCATCTTTCATACGGGCATATGTGCGGATTAAGAGCGCTTTTTTGCGAGAATGAGCTGACGCATTGCATTAATGGAACGCTGAGAATCGTTAGCGTTCCGCACGTTACAGGAGATAGAAGTGCCGCCTGCAGTAGTCAGTTTGAAATATTCGTAATCAAACTTGAGGGTGCCGACGGTCATATTATCAGTCTGCGTAGATACAGAAACAAGGTCTTTGTAGAAGTAAACATCAGTGGAGTCGCGATGCCAATCTTCTGTGATAGAGAAATTGTAGGTATAGCAGTGAACATCATCAGCAGCAAAGAAGAACATGACAGCTTCGTATTTACTGCTTCGATACAGATTGTCCTTACCTTGTTTCACCAAGGCACCTTTATAATCATAGCCATGGAAAGAAATGGGGGCGATTTCCTTCACCTCTTCAATATCCAAGCCTAGTTTATTAAGGGCACGTTGCTGAAGATTAGAGAGCTGAGAATTTACCGCAGCATCAATATCACTATCAGAAGGACGGCCACCAACAGCCAAGTAGATCAGAAGCCCACCAACTGCCGCAACAATGATGCCAAGAATGGGCTGTACTGCCAGCAGAATAATGCCTACGATGAGCACGATGACACCCGTTTTGACATTACTCGGTGCGAAGTACTTTTTGTTCTTTGCGTAATCCATACTTTATTCCCTTTCTGTTGTTTATTTCAAGCTGCTTGTGGCCGCAGCATGAGATACTAAAAGATTGGCTTTGGAGTATTCAGAATGCTGAATAGATTGTTTATGTCATTTGCTGACACACCATATTTATTAGCCATCGTTAAACACTCTTGATAAGTAGGTGTAGTGTTTAAGTATTTTCGCTCAAAGAAATCATATTTTATATAAGCCAAATAATAATAATGGATACCTTTGGGTTCAATCATATTAGCGGCGTCAATGTATTCTAATGCCTTATCAATATCACGCCGTTGAGCTAAAAATGCTTTTTTCCCTCTTAACAGACAAATAGATGCGTAGAAGAACACTTCTGCATCATCAAAGGTTTCTTCAATTGCCTTCTCAAATGCAGGGATTGCTTTATCATATAGTTTTAGCTTGAGATAGCACATTGCTATGGACTTGTTCAGCTCCATATTGTCGGGATTCTGAGCTAAAGCATTCCTGTAAACACTTGCATATTTGTTAACAAGAGGCATCGGCATATCATTAACGCTGGTGAATGTTGAAATAATAACTGGTTGATGGCACCAATCGCAAATTTGCTGATCTGTGCTCACGGACGCATTGCAATTTGGGCAACGAAGTTCGACAACACTATGGGACATATCTAACCACCTCAATAAGAGAGTAATTGCCAAAAGGTGTACCTTTAGCAAAATGCGTTATGACTTGAAAGTGTTGTTGCGTAACGTTATATCGTGCGCCAAGATTTCAACATTATTTCCTAAAAGGGGTTGACTTCCGACATATTTTGCCGTATAATATCCATTGTAAGGTTGTACTTTTTGTGAAAAAAGCGCCTTCACAAGGTACACCTTGTGGAGGTTCTATTTTTGTTTACCCTTGATTAACTGCATTTCCCGCCGCCTGCGGTAGAATGTCGTTTCGCTCATGCCGCACCTTTTCATAGCTTCTTCCATGGTGATTTCCTTCTTCTCCCATGCCTTGACTATCTTATCGAAGTCTGGTGGAGCGTTGATAACAGGTCTTCCCATGTGTACGCCACGTGCTTTCGCTGCTGCAATACCTTCTGCCTGCCGTTTTCTGATATTGTCCCGCTCGTTGTGGGCTGCGAATGACAGTACTTGCAGCACAAGGTCAGCTACAAAGGTGCCAAGCAGGTCTTTACTCCTGCGAGTGTCTAACAGAGGCATATCTATCACGCACACATCAATGCCTATCTCCTTTGTGAGAATCCTCCATTGATGCTGGATCTCATCGTAATTGCGGCCCAGGCGGTCTATGCTGAGAACATAGAGAAGATCACCATGCCGCATCTTTTTGACCATTTTCTTGTATTGTGGACGTTCAAAGTCCTTACCGGATTGTTTGTCCATGAAAATGTGCTTGTCATCAACACCCACCTGATGCAGGGCTATCATCTGTCGATCCTCGTTCTGATCTGTGCTGGATACACGCACATAGCCATAAGTAATCATTACCTTTCCTCCTCCCGTCTTAAGTGATTTGTGATTATAAAAAGAAAAACAGCCATGATTATTCTCATGACTGTTGGTAATATGGCAATATTCGGCTGTGAAAGGTCGCTATCCTGCCATGGCTTGGTACGTGTTCTTATCAAGCAGCGTTTGACGGATGGCATTTACAATATCTCTGTGGAGCATCCTCTCAATCTCCTCTTGCAAGGCTTCCGCATTCTCTGCGGGGAAGAAAACTCGAACAGCAAACGTTCTTCCATCAATCACTTTAGTGAAGGTTGCGAAGGGCTGCTGTTCTCTATTCTCAGTGGTAGTAATCATCATGTTTTCCATATTGTTATTTCTCCTTCTATGATTCGTGTGAGAAGCCGTAAACCGGCTTATAAAAGGGCAGGACGACCAACAGAGCGTCCTGCCCCAAATGGATGTCCGGAAAGGCTTGATTTTTCTGGACTTTTTTCGTTCTAAAGGGTAACGGTTTATACGTCGAATTATCCTTTTCGTTCGTTTTCGATCAGGAGCTTATCCAATTCATGCTGGAACTGCGCTCGGTCAGGCAAATAAAGCATATACCGGGTAACGAACAGCTGATTGGATATTCCCTGGAGAGCGTATTCCATTAACAGCTTGTCCTTAAAAGCTCCCAGCACGATACCGATTGGCTCATTATCGTCCGGCTCATTTTCTTCGGCTTTGATGTAGTTCAGATAGAGATTCATCTGCCCAATGTCTTCATGCGTGATTTCACCCCGCTTGAGATCAATCAACACGAAACATTTGAGAATCCGATGATAGAACACCAGGTCGCAATAGAATTGCCGCCCGCCGATGTTCATGCGATATTGCCGGGCAACAAAGGCGAACCCTTTTCCCAATTCCAGCAGGAAGGTTTCCAGGTTCCGCATCAGTGCATCTTCAATATCTTTTTCCAGGGTCATATCTCTTACCGGAATTCCGGCAAACTCCAGGACGAGCGGATCTCTGATTATATCCTCCGCCTTCTGAATCTCTACGCCGTTTTGAGCAAGGCGAAGCACGCCTTCCTTGTCTTTGCTCAACGCCAAACGATGGAAAAGCATGCTTTTCATCTGACATTTCAGTTCGCGGACGCTCCAATGCTCGATTTCGGTTTCCTTGGCATAGAAGCTGATCTCCAATGGATCGTCCAGCTTCAGAATCTCGTAATAGTGGCTCCACGTCAATTTGTGGGACAGCGTCCCACGTTTTGGATAGGCTAGATACAGCTTACGCATATAGATCAGATTTGAGCGATTGAAACCCTTGCCATATCGCAGCGTCAAATCTTTGGATAGCCGAGGCAACAGGTTTTCACCGTATGCGGCTCTGGCGCTTCCTTTTTGCTCAAATTCAACGATCCGCTGTCCAACCGCCAGTAGGCATCGACCATGACAGAATTGACGGCTTGTGCCCGATTGTTTCTCGCTTCATTCAAGTGTATTGCCGATACTATCAATCAGTTGGCTGTACTCCGTGGACGGATTGGCCAATTCATAGTCGCTCATTCGGATGCCTCCTTTTTTGAAAAGCCGATATTATTATACCTTATCGCAGTCAAAGATGCAATGGTTCAGGCCAGAGGAAACGTTGATTTTCCTGGACTTTTTTCTTTCCAAACGGTAACGCTACAGGGCTGCTTTCTGGCGCTCCCGGTAGTGGCGTTGCTTTTCCCTGATCCTGGCCTGTTTTGCTGCTGCTCCGCAGGATGCGCAGTAACGTTGACGGTTGCTGCCGGGGATGAAGGGCTTAAGGCAACGGACGCATTCTTTCCAACCTTCGCCTGCCTGATCTTCTCCACGGTAAATCTCATGCCATACGGCAGTATTCAGTTCCGCATCCAGCGGCAGGACAGCCAGCAGGAAGTAATCGCAGGCAATAGCCCCATCATGGATCGTTTTATAAGCCGGATTCAGAACATGACAAGGACGGTCAGCAGGCAGGCAGATTCCATCAGCGTAATTGGCACATTTCTTCTGCGCAAGTCGCTTCACGCTGCGCATGATCTCGGTGTCTTGCTGGCTCATGGCTATCTGTCTCCTTGCTCCTGCTGCTTTACTTTCTTTTGATTCTCCTGCTGCTGATCCTGTGTGAGACGTTGCTCCGTCGGCTCCGGGTCTGGATCGTGGCGTAAAGCCCGTTCTGCGGATTCCTCCAAAAGCTCCCTTAATTCCTTGACATTCTGGATTTCCTCTGAAACGTCCTCAAAGGATTGCTTTCCGTCCTTCGTCTTCTTGGCAAGCAGTTCCGGCATGACCTTTCGGATATGAGAACGTATCTGCATCTGCTGATCCAATTCTGCTTTCAAGCTTTCCAATTCGGGCATCATGGATTCCACCTCACCCCGTAGTTTCGTGGATTCAGCTTTCAGGGTTTTGCTATTGATGGGCAGCGTGACGTTCAGCTTGTACAGTAGCTTTCTGGCCTTTTTGATCTTTTCAAGCTCATCAGCATGCTCTGATCCGTACTTTTCCTTTGCACCTTTGAAAAATATGTGGTCATACTTTTCCTGGATCGGATTCAATTCTTTCAGCGTTTTGACTGCATTGAGGATCGCGTCAATGTCCCGGATACGTTTTTCTTTTGATTTCCGGGCAGCGTCCATTTCCCTGAATTTGCCATTGGTATCGTTGATAAGCCTGCCAAAGTCATTCACGGAATAGATTTCACGCTCTTGCAGGAAAGCGAAAAGAGAAGTCTTTTCCTTGAAGTCCTTTAATCCTGCTTTGCTCCGTGCGCCGGGATGCCAGTCCCAGCGTTGCTTTTCCCGCAAATCATAATAGGCGAAAAGCACCTGATAGAGCGGAAAGTCGCCAGGGCTTTCCAGCTTTTCATGGTCGCTGATTATTTTCTTCAATTCCTTCAGCCAATCCAGCATGGATTTCAGCTTGTGCCGGATTGCGGAGAACAGATTATTGATATGCTTCACAGCATTGTTGTGATTGCCAAGCTCGGTGCGGATGCCCTGCTTTTCCAAAGCAAAAGCGGCTGGGCCAAGATGCACCTGTGGTGCTGTCTCAATGCCTTGCCGCTCAAAGGATCGCATATCGACCCGTTCTGTTCTCCCGGCATCTTTCAAGGCTGCGTTCTGCATCACTTCCCATTCATGCCGCCATATCTCGCAGTATTTCCGATCATTCCAATCCGCGGTGTCTATGCGGATGCGCTTCCACTTACCGTTTTTGCCCATGATGCGATTGCCGTTTTCGTCCAGAGCGTAGGCGGTTTTCGTTTTATCGTTCCAATGACCTTGCTCATCCATGGAGCGCATGGTACAAAGAATATGGGCATGAGGATTGGGTGGCTCCTTATCATCGAAGTGAACGGCCAGATCAACGATCATACCGCGATCCACAAACTGCTTCTGACAGTAATCCCGGATCATCTGGATGTTTTCTTCGATGGATAATTCCTTTGGCAGCGTGATGATAAATCGCCGGGCAGTCTGGGCGTTATCCTTGGTTTCCGATGCGTCCACTGCGTTCCAGAGCGTTTGCCGTTCCGCATATTCTCTTGGCGCATTGGGCGGCAGGAGAATGTCCTTATGAACGATCCGTTCCAGATGGTCGCCTGATTTCCATTGCCCATCATATTCGGAGAGAAGTTTTTCGCCGGATTGATAGGCCGCGGCGGACATCACGGATTCTCCCTTCGCCCTGGACACAATTCTGATATTGAAATGGGGACAGGGTATTTCGCCGTCACCTCCTTGTCGTTTCAGCGCCGTGCGCTGTAAAGGGGTAGCCGATGGAATCGGCGCAGGGGCTTGCCCCTGTGGATGGCGATTGGGCGAAGCGCCAATGCCATCGAGCTCCCCGCAGGGCCCTCGGAGAGCGCAATGATGCACTTTAGTGCGTATAATTGCGCACCGTCCTAAACTCCGATGGTTACCCAATCAGCTTCCCAACGACCTTTTCTTCAGTCTGGACAGCTTTGGCAGCTTCTTTTTCTGCGGCTTCCTTCCGCTTCTTGTCCAGCCGTTTGGCCAGTTCATCCTTCACAAAGGGCGTGGTAAAAGCGTAATCCAGAATGCGGAAGACATCCTCGTCCGTGAACAGCTCGGGTTCTATCAGCACCTTTTCCAGATAAGCGCCACGGGTGCAGAGCCGATGGGTGCGCTCATTCCGCTGAACCTCGGCAATCTGTTTCTTCAACCGCTTTTCTTCCATCTCGGCCTTGTGCAGCTTCTGCTGAGCTTTGGCCTGCTGCGCCAGCAGCTTGTCCATTTGCGTACTCACATTCAATTCACCTTCTTCCTATTGCCGCCAACAGGCAATGCAAAAGGCACCGACGGATCGGTGCCCTTTGCGCTGCTTGTTGCTTATTCAGTTGTGCGTTATGTATGGCTGGATTTCACAAGTGCGATGAAGAACAAAGAGAGGATACTCATTGCCAGATGTAAAGCCAGTTGAAAAGCTGATACCAGGAGCGTAAACAGGAATCCAATGATGTGGAGAAAGAATCTCACTATTCTCATTGTGCTCGCCTTCTCATTGATCGTATACATATTCGGAGAGGATGAATTCTTCCACGCTGCTGTCGATGCTGTTCATCATCCCGACCCAGGTAAGCTGATCCCTGGCTTTCAATTCCTCTGTAACGCCCTGCTTCTTTGCAGTCTCTGCTACCAGCATCTGCTTCATCCGGGTGCAGCATTCGTTCACTTCTATCAGTTGATCGTGCAGCTTTCCGGAGAGGATCAGGGAACTGTATTTCCCAGGATGATGTTCTTTCAGATACTGCATCCGCATCCTGCCATATTTTCCAATGGGACGATCATCTTGCGGCACTTCGAGCATGGGGATGTAGTAATCCCCATTGAGAACATAGGTGAGACCGTTCTTGCTATCGAAAATCTCTCTCGGTAAAGCTTGCTTTGTCATAATGCTGCAACTCCTTTCTGCGGTTGAAGAATGGGCTGTACGGGTGTGTAAACACCATTGGCGATGGCTTGTCTGCGGTATTCATCTTTCTTGGCTGCAGTCTGTGCTCGGTGATGCTCCTTGGTGCGTTCATCATATTCCTGCTGTTTTCCGTTGGCTTTGCGCTTTTGATAGTTTTGCTTGAACTTTTCCCGGCGTTCTTCCTGTAGTTTTTGTTCTTCTTCCTGTTCGGGTGTTAAGGCGGCTTCACCGAAATTCGGCGGGATGAAATTGCCGATGAAATTGAAGTAAATGTCGATCTGCTGCGGGCTGGTCTGGCTGCCTTTGATCGTCCGCTCATGTACCACGATCTTATCCACAAACTGATGGACGATGGCAGAAGTCAGATTGTCGAAGGTCTGATAGTTGTCAAACAGTTCAGCGAATTTTCCAGCAGATCCCCGCTTCTTTGCGTGGTCCGCCAGGGCAGTTTCAGATACCGATATTTCTTCTTTCATCCGCTTCAATTCCTGAGAATACTGACTGTCCAATGCTTCATACCGTTCATCAGGAATCTTATCGAGAATGTGATCCTCATAGATGCGGCAGATCAGCTTTTCCAGGTCGTTGGCCCTGGCCTGCGCCACCCGGATTCGCTCGGAATAGCGAGCCTGCTCCTCACTGTAAAGAGCTTCTTCCTCCTGCTGGATGTTTTGCATGAACTGTTCACGGTCAATGTGAACATACTCAGCGCAGGCCCTCAGGATTTCCGACAGCAGTTTCATCACGGTATCAGCGAATATCCGATGCCCGCTGGGGCATTTGGAGCCAATGGGGAGCTTGCCATATTGTCCACATACAAACATGGAATTTTTCGAGCCGTTATAGTTGCGATGCTCATACAGCCGATGACCACAATCAGAGCAGATCAGCAGCCCGGTCAGCGGATGTGCTGACCCCCAGCCGTTGGGATAGCGACGCACCTGGCTACGAATACGCTGAACAGTATCAAAGGTTTCCTGGTCGATAATCGGCTCCTGGGTGCCCTCAAACACTGTCCATTGATCCATGGAAACGTAGTGACTTTTCTTATCCTTGAAGTGTTTACGGGTTTTGAAATTCACTGTTTCGCCCAGATATTCACGCTTGGACAAAATAGCAGTCACAGTGGAGGAACTCCAGTCATAGGGGTCTTTGATGGTATCAATCCGGCCTTGCCATAAGCCCGCATCGTGCCTTGCCATTTGGACAGCAGGAATCTCCACTTTGTCGTTGGCAAGAATCCGTGAAATCTGATAGGGGCCGTACCCATCAACCGTCAGTTGGAAGATTCGACGCACGACCTGGGCGGCTTCTTCGTCTATAAGCCAATGGTTGTGATCCAAAGGGTCTTTCACATATCCGTAGGGTGTAGTGCTGGCGACGTGCTTGCCGGAGCGTCCTTTGGCGGCAAAGGTAGAACGGATTTTCTTGCTGGTATCCCGAGCATAGTATTCGTTCATGATGTTACGGAATGGGGTGAAATCATCGTCTCCGTTGAAGCTGTCCACGCCGTCATTCACAGCAATCAGGCGAACACCTTTCTTGCGGAGAATCTCCATGATCTCGCCGACTTTGAGATAATCACGCCCCACACGGCTCATGTCCTTCACACAGATCGTGTGAATTTTCCCAGCCTCCACGTCAGCCATCATCGCCATGAAGCCAGGGCGGTCGAAGCGGGTGCCAGAGATGCCATCGTCGGTAAAGTGAACAGTGTTTATCAGATTATGGTTTCTTGCGTACTCCTCCAACAGCCGTTTTTGATTGGTGATGGAGTTCGATTCGCCCTGTAATTCATCGTCGCGGCTGAGGCGTTCATACAAGGCAGTAATGGTGGGTGTTTTCATGGGGATCAGGCTCCTTTCATAATGTGATCATCCCCTTAAATATCACATAAGTAAGATGTCGTATATATAATGTCACACCAGCAGCCATCCGGTATTTGGCATATTGCCGCACTGCAAAGTGTTCCGGCTTTTCCGCTTTCAGCTTTTCAAACATCAGGTCAACAGGATTTCGGTATTCCTCGTCCTCCTCGCGAACTTCCATGCTGTTCAGCATGTCAATCAGCGTCGTAAAATTCTGCGCCGCGGGCGGAAGTTCGTAGTGAATGTAGCCAATCAGCGCCATATAGAGCAGCGTTTCCGCCTTGACCCAGAAGTCGTCGCCGCCTTTGCCCTCTCCCTTTGTGTTTGCTATGAGCGCCGTCACCAGCTTCAAAATGTCTTTTTCGCTTCGGATATACGCAAACGGGTTGTAGTGCATGGACTTTTGGAAACTGATAACATTGAAAACCCGCACGTCATATCCGGCAGCAGCAAGCATCTTTCCGCACTCCGTAATCAGCGTCCCCTTGGGGTCAGTAATCACAAGAGAACACCCCTTCGTTTGGGTACACTGCATGATGTTCGGCTTGATGAAAAAGCGTGTTTTGCCGCTGCCGGAACCGCCGATGACCAGTACGTTCTTGTTCCGCGCGTTTTTGGGATTCGCCGGGCGGCTGCTCATGGTCAGGCGCTCCGTCTGGGTCAGGATGATGTTGTTCCACGGGTCAGCGTCCATGAACGGCGCAATGTCGCTTGGCTTTCCCCAGCGGGCAGCGCCGTATTCTTCGCCGTGCCGATACTTCTTGGCATTCCTGCGTTTTGCATGTACCAGCAGGCACAGTGCGCATCCGCACAGAAACCCAATCAGCAGGTCAAGGGGCACAAAGCCGGACAGTCCGTTTCGGAACGCCATTGCCACGCCATCCCGCAGGTGCAGGAATTTCGCGGAAAAATCCGTCCCGGCTGACAGCCGCCATGCTTCACTCAGCTTCGCCGCGGCAAGTCCAATAACCCCGTAGGGCAGATGCAGCAGCAGACGTTTTTCCCATGCGGCAGTGTTCATCTTTCCCGCCCTTTCTGCCTGCTGCGCTCCTTCTGTTTGCTGGGGGATGCCGTATCCAGCTGCGGCTGAACATTCCGCTGCGCCTTCCGCTTCGCCAGAAAATCCATTGCATACGCGCGCATTGCCTGATCAATGGCTGCACGGTCGCGAGCTTTGAAGAACACCAGATAGCGCGTTTTTCCGCTGTCGGAAGTACCCTTATGGATGGCATAATCCACCCCATATTGGCGGGCGTATCGTTCAAACGCCTTCACCTCCTGCCGGTCAGCCAGTGCAGTCTGCTCAACGCCCTGATTCTGCCCGATGAGCTGCTTCACGCTCTGCCTGCCCTGCGGTTTCGCCTGATGATGCTCCTTGGCTTTGTTCCATCCGAGTTTCAGCGCTTTCGCGAACGCCGTCGCCAATGTCCTTTCAGTGAATTTGCTGGTATTGATGATGAGGGAGAGCGTTTTGTTTTCGATTTCTTCCTGCATTGGAAGCCTCCGTCATGAAAAAGTGCAGCGCGCCGCCCAAGGCGGGACTTCCAAGCGGCGCAGAAACAGCTTTTGATGATACACCATTCGCTTACGCCTTTCGCCGTCTGCGCATCAGCAGCATGGTGCCGCTCGCCAGCATCAGGGCAATGCCGATAAGCATCACCCCCGATGCCGCCAGCTGCACGCCGGTCTGAATCGTCGTGTAGTTGACCCACTGCGGCATTTCTTCGGGAATCTTGTAGTGCTCGTCAATGACCAGCTTCCGGACATCGCCGCTCAGGGTGTATCCTTTCAGCGTTTCTGTTTCCTGCAAATAATAAGTGCCGGGCTGCAAGTGCTCGGCGCGGACAATGCCGTTCTCATCGGATTCCAGCGTTTGCAGGAGATTGCCGTCCGCATCCCGCAGGGCAAATTTCACGCCTTGCAGCGGTTTGCCATCAGCATCGACTTTGATGAACGCATAAGAATCAGGAATGTTTACCAGCAGCACCGGCGCTGTTCCCGACCAGCTGTCATCCACTTGGAAGCGATAGTCCGCCATGCGGCTGTAACCGCTGGGGGCAGCCGCTTCATGGACAGTCCACACGCCATAATCAAATGCTGTAAAGGCAAACGCACCGTTTTCGTCGCTGACAGCCGTTTCTGCCACAGCGCCCGTTTCCGCGTTGATGAGCTTAAAGAGAATGCCTGCCATCGGCGTTCCGGCTGTATCCACCTTGATAAACTGGATTTTCTTCTGCTGATTCACCACCGTCGCTATCGGTTCTTCCGCATTCGTCCAGTTCGGCGTTACTGTTACCGAAATTGCGCTGCGGTTCAGCAGATACCCATCCGGCGCGGACATTTCACAAATGGTGTACTGCCCCTGCGGAACGAAGCGGAAGCGCACCAGCCCGTCTGCATCCGAAACAGCCGATGCCGTTTCGCATCCATCCGCATCCAGCAGCACGAACTGCGCCCCTGACAGTGCCTTTCCATCCGCCTCGGTCTTTTGAAGCAGAATTTCGGCGGGATGGTTGATTGAAGAAACCGTAGCGGAAACAATCGGCGTTTCCTGATCCGACGCCTGAATTTCTACGGTGTACGTCGTCAAATCCAGCACATACCCGGACGGAGCGCTGACTTCCTTGACCGTGTATTTGCCCAGCGGCAGCAGCGGACTTTTCTCCACGCCTTCGCCGCTGGTGGTCATCGTGGCGACCAGCTCGCCGCATGAATACCACTGTGTGCCGTCTTGCCCGATAATGTCCTCCGCCGCCCGAATCTCAAATACTGCGCCTTTCAAATAGCCCCGTTCACCCGTCGTCTGCATCTGCCCGGTCTTTTCCAGCAGAATCTGCCCCTTGATAGGCGTATTGCGGATGCTGACGTTCTGAATGGGTACGTCCTCCGCCAGCGATGCCATCGGCAGACAGAAGAGCAGCAATGCCGCCAGCAGCATGGGCAGGATGTTTCGTTTTGTGTTCATGGATGCCTCCCGTTTTTCTTGTCAGTCAGCATTGCCGGGAATCGAAACGGTAACGACACAGCCGCTGTCCAGATACCCGTCCGGCACGGTGGTTTCGCGGATTTCGTAGATGCCCCACGTCAGCACAGGCGTGACTGCCACCCCTTCCGCATCCGTGGTGATGACCGCCACAACCTCGCCGCACCCTTCCTTGCCATGCGAAGGCAAGCCGCTCACGCGGATGACCGTAAAGACTGCGCCAGCCAGACTTCCGCCCGTTTCCGCGTCCGTCTTAACAATGCGAACCTGCCCCTGCATGGGGATATTCGTCACGCTGCGCTCCACGGTTTCGTCCATGACGACGGTCACTTTTTCGCTCCACAGGCTGTTTCCATAGCCGACGGGCGCTTCATGCTCCTTGACCATGTAGTCGCCGACCAGCAGACTTTCGGACATTGCCACGCCGTCATCGTTCGTCAGCATGGTGGACACCAAGTCGCCCGTGCAGCCGTCCTCATTCAAGGCGTAGATGTCGAAGCGAACGCCCGCAATGGGATGACCGTCCAGCGCATCCGTTTTGATGACCCGAATCCAGCCGGGCGCATCCTCATTGACCACCATCGTCAGAATCTGAACGGGGTTCTGGTAGGTGCCGTCAATCGTCACCTGCCATTCGCCGGTGGACGGATGATAGCCGTAAGGCGCTTGAATTTCCCGGATGGTATAAGTGCCGTACCCCAGTTTCGAGAAGGTCAGATGACCGCTGGCATCGGAAGTCTGCTGCTGCACGAGTGTGTTGTTGGCATCGTAAATGCCGAACACAGCGCCGGGCAGCGGCTCGCCGTTCTCCTTGACCTTTTTCAGCTGAATCTTGTTGATTTCATCCCGGATTTCGGTTTCCCCGATGATTTTTCCTTCGCTTGTTACCGTGAAGGTTTTTACCGCCACATTCAGCGCATACCCCTCCGGCGCATAGGTTTCCTTGAACGTATACGAGCCGGGAACAAGCAGAATATCCGGCAGCTGACCGTTTTCATCCGTATACGCGCGGTAAATGGTGCTTCCCTGCGCATCGTACACTTCAATCAGCGCACCGGGCAGCGGTTCCTTGCCGGCAACGTCCCGCTTGGTAATCGTCACCGGCGTGTAAATCAGGCGATTCAGGATAGGCGCATCCAGCGTGATTACGATTGCTTCTTCCGCTGCATCCATGTTTTCGGGTGTCAGCAGCACCGGGTACTGCTCGGTATTCAGCAGCCAGCCATCCGGAGCGGACAGTTCTTTGATATAATACGCGCCATGCGGATACATGCCGGAGAAGGTCAAATTGCCCTTGGCATCCGTGATTCCAGTCGCCATCAGCGTATGGGCAGGCAGCTTCTGGCTGTCGCCGTAGGTAATTACCCCTGCATTGAACAAGCCGAACACGCAGCCTTCGCCGGGAACTGTCTCGATGGACGAGCGAATCATACCGTCCGCCGTTTCATCCACTCGAATCGCTTCCTGCTGCTTGTGCAGCGTCACGCGAATCGGCAGATAGGTGTTGACCGCGGACACTTTCACTTCCACGATAGGCGTCTGCTTGCCTGCCGCCGTCAGCGTGAAGGGATACGGGGTATCATCCAGCAGATAGCCGTCCGGGGCGGAAACTTCCTGCAAGCAGTAGCTGCCCAGCGGCAGCAGTTTTGAGTTCACCGCGCCGTCTGCACTGGTGGTCAGTGTTTCCACCAGTTCTCCCTGCTTGTAGAAAACCGTCCCTTCCTTGCCGACAACATCCACCGCAGCGCGGAGTTCAAACACAGCGCCCTTCAAATACCCCTGCTGATAAACAGGCTTCATGACGGTGTTGCCCCATTCGTCCTGCTCGTCCGTAAAGCGCACCAGCTGCAAGCCGGTCTTTTCCAGCGCCACGCTGCCGCGCACGGGCGTGTTGGTTACATTCACCGTGATGGTTTCCGCCGCTGCTGCCGGAACAGACAGGCTCATCACCAGCAGCACCAGCGCAAGCACCCAGTGCATCCATTGCTTCATCTGCTTCATTTTTCTTCCTCCTGTTATTTGATTTGAACGATGGTCACAAAGTCCGTATCCACATAGCCGTCCAGCGCCTCGGCTTCCTCAATCCGATATTCTCCCCACGGAAGCGCTTCGGTCTGTGCGATGCCATCCGCATTCGTCGTAATTGTTGCGACAACCTTGCCAATGTTGGAAGCATTGTCCGATGCAGGCGCGGTCAATCTCGTCACCGTGAACGTGACACCGGGCAGCGGTTTTCCCGTCATGCTGTCCGTCTTGATGACCCGGATGATACCCATCATGCGCTCGTTGATGAACATGCACGCCGTGTCTGCCCCCGCCGTCACCATGATTTCCTGCGCCGAGACAACCGACAGCCGATACCCCTGCGGTGCGGTTTTCTCGCGAACCTGATAGCGTCCCGGTGCAATCCCGGAAAAAACGGCACGTCCCTGCGCATCCGTCACTGCTTCTGCCAGCACCGCGCCGGATTCATCCAGCAGCTCAAACACTGCACCTTGCAGCAAAATGCCGTCCATGGACTGCTTGGTCACAAACACCGTGCCATACAGCAGTTCAAACGTGACAACAGCGGATTGCAGCGGGTATGGCGTTCCCTCTATCGGGACAAGCACTTTCTGGATGGAGGCGCTGGGGATTCCGACCAGAAAGCCTGCTTCTTCCGCGCTGGACGCGATTGATTCCATGTAAACGGAGAAGCTGCTTTTGTCCGACAAAATCCGGATGGTATCGCCGCTCTTGACATAGTAGTACGCTTCATCCGAACCGCCGCTGTTCCCCGTGATGCTGCCCGCTGCCTTGGAAATCCGAATCAAATCCGCATCCGTCGTCAGCGTAACCGTACCGATATAGCCGCCGTCTGACGCTTGGATGCGCTGACCGCTGACCGTGATTTTCCCGGTGATTTTCGCGTGCGCAATCGCGTTTTTCGCCAGCCAGCGGGCATAGGTCAAGTACACTTCCGGTGCGCCGCCGGAGAAGGCGTAGAAATGATCCATGTCCCAATAACTGCGGACGTACTGCGCACCTTCCAGCTGCTTAATCACCTCGCGAATAGCAAACTGACCCGCGACACGGCTCCACACTTCGTTGTTTGCATCACTGCGATCCAGCACCATAAACGGGTAGGTGTGCCGAAGCACCCAGCCGATGGCGTGCATGGTCTGCGCCTTGAATCGCACCCCGTTCACACCGCCGCCTTCTGCGGTGTTCACGAACGCCTCCATATCCAGCAGCGCATACGGGCCGGTTTCTGTTTTGTTCGCGCCCGACCCTTCGCCGGGGCCGGAAAGCGTATGTTCAAGGCAGTACACGGGGAAGTTTTCCAGATAGTGCGGTGTCGCATAAATCGTGCCGTGCGATGCTGATTTCGCCAGCTGGGGATACGCCGCGTCCCTGCCGGAACTTCCTTGCAGCCCCGACTGTCCCGCCTGAAAGCTGCCGATTTTGCCATGAATATTCTTCAGGCTGAATCCATCCGTTTCTGCGGTATACGTTTGCATTTCCCGGAGCAGGCGCAGCATTTCTTTGGGATACGCGAAGTCCGTTACCGTGCAAGCATCCGCATCCGTTTCGCCGGTTTCCGCTGCCATCACCCACACCGTTTCGTCAGCCGTCCACTTCATCTTGCCGCTGGGGAAAGAATCGCCGTACAGGAAGCGCACCTGATACCACACTGCGCCCGAAGCATCTTCCGCAATGGACACCACCTGCACCGCTGCTGCTTTGACGAAATTGCCCTGATACTCGCTGGAAAAATACGCTTCAGACGCATCATCATCCACCGCAGAAAAGACGCGCGTGTCCGTACTGACGCGGACAAAATCGCCGGGATTTACAGGCGGCACCGTTTCGTCGATTTCTTCCGCGCTGCTGATTTCTGGATTTACCGAAGCATCCGGCGATTCTGCGGCATCCGGCTGCTCCGATGCGCCGCTTTCATCCGCTTCGGGCAGATTCGATTCTTGGTGCGGCGCGTCCTGCGAAGGTGCATCCGCGGGCGTTTCTTCTTCATCGGATGCTTCTTCCGGGCGGCTGCCATTGACCACGAACAATCGCTTTTGACCGACGGCAGTCATTCCGTCGCAGGATGGCACGTCGGCGATGCCCGACACATCCGCATCCGTCAAATAGCGGGTATCCAGCGACGCTGCCGGTACAAAGCCGCAGATGGTCTGCTGCTCCGCATCCAGAAACCAGACCTGCACGGCTTGATGACCGCTGAAAAACGCCGTCGCCAGCAGAATGGACGCATCATCGGCTGCGGCATAAACAATGCGCTCCTGCGATTCTGCGCTGGCGTACACGCTGACTGCCCGCACCGTCCGGACGTAGACATACCCATGTTCTTCAATCGCCGCCTGCAAAGGATGACGGTCGTCCGACGAACTTTCCTCCTCCGAATTGTGGCGTATTTCGTCATGGGACGGATCATCCGGCACATCGGATGCGGATTCGTCAGGCGCTTCCTCCACGGGTGGAAGCGCCGGTTCTTCTGCCGGAAGCACAATGACTTCCGTTCCTGTGATGTCCGAGGGCGTGGCTGCTTCTTCTGCTGCCGCACAGAGCGGAATGCAGGTCAGCACCAGCGCCGCAGACAGCATCAATGATGCAAATCGTTTCAATTTGGATTTCAATTTCATTTGCTTCTCCTTCTTATACTATTTTCGGATGAAAATGAGCCAAGATGCGCCGCGAATTTTTCACGCTGTCTAACGCGAATGAAACGCAGCGTAGCAGCGCTACGCTAAGTGGAATAAGCGGACGACAGCGGGGAAAAGGCGCAAGCAGATGGCTCAGGTGAATCCGAAAATAGTATTATTCTTGAACCGCCAGCACAATCAGACGGCCGCTTGCACCGCCCGCACTGCGGTCGCAGGTAATCAGGGTCAGAATGTGGTCATCCGCACCGACTGCCGCGCCTGAATCGTACAGTGCCTTGGCTCGTGCGCGGTCTACATACGCTTGAAACGCCTGTCCGCTGGCAAAATCAGCCGCCGCTGCATCCCAGTCACCAACCTGCATGTTGACGACGGCGAAAATCCGATAGGTGCGTTCGCCGTAAATCGTGTCCAGCTGAATGATGCTGTGCGCGGCGCAGTAGCCCGAATCCTTGTATTGCACAAGGCTGCTGAACATCGCGTCGCTATGGCTCAGGTGATGCCCGTAGATGGCAATGTTCCTGCTCGGTGTCTGATAATCCGCCGACGGCAGCGAGAACAGGCATCCCAGCTTGCTGTTTTTGCCGCTGAACAGGTGCGTCAGGTAGTAGTCCGTCCTGTTCGACCGCACAACCGGATAATCCACCGGCGTACCCGGAATGGTGAGCCATGCGGCAAAATCCGGATTCTGCGCAACGCAGGCTTCTACATCGACACTGCGGGGATTTGCTGTCCGCTCTGCCTGTGCTGGCGGGGCAGTGTCGGAAGCAGCCGGGTGTGCGGAGGGCGGCGCGGCAGCGGGCACAGCGGTTTTCTCTGCCTGCGGCACTTCCAGCAGCAGAGGCAGCACGGTCTGCACGGCGGCTGCCGCGGGGGATGGCGCATCCTCCACCAGTCCCGAAGCCTGTTGAGGGGGCTTAACCTCTGCGGACATGCGCGTGTATACACGGTCATCTTCTTCGACCTCCTTTATCTGCCCGAAAATTGGGCAAAGAAAAATCATGCTTCCGAACAGAAACATGACCATTAGCAGAATATCCATTTTTCGTTTCATGCGTCTTTATCGCTCCTGCGACATTTGCCGCTTCCGCATCCAGTAATCCAGCAGCTTGAAAATTACCTTTTCCATCTGCTCCGTCGTGTAGGAGCGTGGAAAATACTTGGTCAACTTTTCCTGCGGCAGCACGACAGACCCCTTGACAGGAACCGTCTGCTTGTTCTCCGTCATGATTTCCATGATGCCCTGTTCCGACAGCGTGCCCTGTTTGCTTTCGCGCTTCATGCGCTGGGCTTGCGAAAGGGACGGTGTCTGCTGCGTGTTTTCCAAGGCGGTATCCAGCCACTGCTGTTCTTCCGGCTTCAAGTACGAAAGTTCCACGGCGGGGGTAAAGGCGAGTTTGCCAGCATCCACCTTATCAATGAGCGGCTTTTCTAACTGGTTAAGCCGAATGATTCTTTGAATCTGCGATTTGCTTTCCCCGGCTTCCTGCGCAACTATGTCGCGGACTTTTGCTCCATCAGGCAACTTGTGCCCAATTTGGGCACAAGTTAAGTCACGCCGCTCGCCCTGATGCTTGATTGCTTCCAGCTTCATTTGATACGCTTTAGCACGTTCGCTGGGCAGAATGTTCTCGCGCTGCAAATTGCTGTCCACCATAATGATGACAGCTTCATCATCGTCCAAATCGCGGACAATGGCGGGAATCTCGTTCAGCCCTGCCAGCTCACAGGCGCGCTTCCGCCGATGCCCGGACACAATTTCATACCCGCCATCCGGCATCGGTCGGGCGATAATCGGCACCAGCACCCCATATTCCTTCACGCTCTCCACCGTTTCCATCATCCGGTCATCATCCAGTACGCGGAATGGATGATCTTTAAAGGGGTGAAGTTCGCTTAGCGCAAGGCGCTGAATCTGCTCCTGCTGGCGTGAGGCTTCCGTGGAGAAAATGTCATCGTAGGAGGTCAGACTTGGCTTTCTGCCGCTGCTTTTCAAGCTGAAGCACCTCCTTCGTGAGCGCACGATACGCCTGCGCCACCTTGCCGCCGGGGTCGTACTCGAAAATACTCTTCCCGGTCAGGCTCGCTTCTGCTGCACGGACGGAATGCGGAATCGCCGTCTCGAACACCTTGATTTTGCTGCCGTAAGTCTCCCGAATCAGCGTCGTGATTTCCTTGGCGTTGTTCGTGCGCCCATCCACCATTGTCATGAGGATGCCGTCGATTTTCAGCTTAGGATTCATTTGCCCGCGTACCTTTGCAATGGTTTGCAGCAGCTGTTCCAGCCCCTTGGCGGACAGGTAATGCGCCTGCACCGGGATGATTACGCGGTCTGCTACCGCCAGCGCATTGATGGTCAGCATCCCCAGCGACGGCATACAGTCGATGATGATGCAGTCGTAGTCCTGCCGATTGCAGGCAAGCACCTGCTTCAAGATGGTTTCGCGGCTCATTGCATTCACCAGCGACACCTCCGTTCCCGCCAGCGCGATGTTAGCGGGCAGCAGGTCAATTCCCTCCGGATGATGCAGTATGCCTTCGCCCGGCGCAATCGGGACATCGTTCATGACCTTGGTCATCAGGTCTGCGATTGTGGGCGCAAGCTGATCCGGCTGCTGATTGCCGAGGCTGATGGTCATGCTGCCCTGCGGGTCAGTGTCCACCAGCAGCACCTTTTTTCCTTCCCGTGCCATCGCTGCACCTATGTTGATGCAGCTGGTCGTTTTCGCTACCCCTCCTTTCTGATTTACAGTCGCAAGCACCGTGGGATTCATCCACTTCCTCCTTCCTGCACTCGTTCATCCGTGGCAGCAGAACTTCCCTGCCCTCCACTGCTGTTTGATGGTGGGTTCAGCCTGTCAATATTTCACACCTCCTGTTCTGGAAAATAGAAAGGCATCGACAGATTGCTCCGTCAATGCCTTCGTCTCTTTCGACACTACTATTATAGCACAGGTTTCGTTGCTAAAGCGTGCTAATTTGTCTTGTTCGCTGCTAATTTGTCCTGTTTTGTGCTGCGTGATGCTATTTCATGCTATTTGCTGCTATCTTGCGCGATTGCCGCCCGTGTTGTCCCCTATTCAGGTGCTTGCACTTAGCAGCATTTCCAGTTCATCAAGCGCCTGAGTGTGCAAATGATACACACGCGACCGGCTTAATCCGATTCTTTCAGCAATTTTCTCAAAATTCATATGAGAAAGATAATAGTTCAAGAGGATGATCCGGTGCGCCTGATTATCCATGCCGTTTACGACAGCTGTGATTTCTTCAACGGCATCCCGATACTCCTGTGTCAAGTTTTCCAGCTCTCTGCGTGCTTCCGTGAGACGAATAATCGCATTTTCATTCGCACCCACGTTGCGCGCATGGGCGGCAAATTCGCTTCCCCAAGATGCCGTAACTCGCTGCGTAAGGCTTTTGTAGAGTTCTATCTGCGAGAGAAGGGCATCTATTTTCTGTTCAACTGCTTCTGCCCTTTTCAAAAATGCAACTGCTTTCCTCATGCAATTTCACGCTCCAATCTTTTCAGCAGCTGGATACCATCTATGTCAGTAAGCAATACAAAACGACCGGACTGAAAAAAGATTCGCAGTTCATCAAGCCTCTGCTTGTACTGCATGATGCGGTATGTGAGATAGTCCCGTTCTTCTGCTGTCAGCTTTGTCTCGCTGCGGAACTTTTGCCGAAGTTCGTACTGCATCCGACCGCAGCTGCGGAAATCCTTGACTGCCTGAACAATCACTGCACTCGCAAACGCTTTCCACGGTTCCTTTTCTCCATAAACATAATGGGAACAATTTCTTCTCTGATTCATCCCAGCACCTCCGCCAGATATTCCTTTATTTGTGTATTGTACTTTGCGTTTTTCCTGCTGCTTTTTGCTCAACATACTCAGTAACAGCTCGAAACAGCAGCATCATTAAGGGATGATTATTCCATTTTGCAGCTTTTTCACTGGTGTCCTTTACCATTGAAAGCCACCATTCTTCGGCATCTTGTGCCTGATTCGCCGGCGGATCACAATGCGCTGCATACAGGCGGAACGCATCGCGGAAAATCTCCCATTCATCATCGTTCACTTTGCCATGCATGTTCTCACCGCCATTCCATAGGAAGTTCGCCTTGATTGACCCGCGTGAAACCTTCCATCAGCATCTGCTCAATCTTTTCAGACCATGCGTGCTGCGGCGGAAGTCCCTTCACATCCGACATAGTTCTGCTTCGGCGGTCAAAATAGAGTTTTATCATCTCATCCACAACGCCAAGGTCACGGTTTTTCATGATTTCCACCACATTTCCCACATCCGGCTGAATCTCAAGTTTGGGATATACCGAGCGATAGCGCATCATAAAATCAGCATTGACCCGATGAACCATAAACACATTGTCGGCTGCATTTGTAAGGTCGGCTGTTCCGCTGATGTCGCCTTTGCGCAGAAATGCTTCTGTTTTCCGCGGATGACAGATAAAATGAACGTGAATTTTCAGCGTCTTTGCCATTGTGGAGAGCCGCTTGGCAATTCGGGATTGCATCTCATATTTGTCCACATTGCCAAGCTGAATATCCAGTGCCATCAGATTATCGACAATCGCCACCGAAGCACCGTTCTGCTGAACCCAATCGTAAATTGTGCTGATAACGATTTCCCAATCAGTGCCGAAGTCATTGTCGTAGATGGCAAACTTGCCTGTCAGCATAGCATCCAGCTTCGCCTCAATGCCGGGCTTCAGGCAGAAATGATTGGGATTCAGCGGATCAGGCATTACATAGTCTGGGCCCGCTGCTTGAAGCAGTAGCCATTCTCGTATCCGTGATGCCGTCATTTCTCCTGAAAACAGCGCGACTTTATATCCCTGCGATACAGCTGCCAGACCAATCTGACTGACAAGCGTTGACTTGCCCGAAGCATTGCCCCCGCTCCAAATGGACATTTCGCCTGCATTGAATCCCCCTATCTTTGCGTCAAGCGAACTGAGCCGTGACCGAATTACCACAATTTTGCTGCGGTCTACATTCGGAATCTCTGCAAAGTCCAGCATCCGTGCCTTCGCCTTGCCAAGCAGTGGAGAATTTTCCGCTGCGCTGACTTTTGCTGTCGGCACAGCAGGCGTTACTGCATAAGGGCTGCTGCTGTAAGCTGCCGGGTCTACCTTCTGCCGGAACTCATGCCAATGGTATCCGGCGCAGCTGTTATGGAAACAGTGAAATCCGAAACCGCCTTGATGGTACGCAAACACGGCGGCATCTCCGTGCTGATGCGAATCGTCAAACGGACAGTGTGCTAATTGGTACTTTGTACCGCTGCTGATGGCTACTTTTTTCTCCACCTCCACGCCATGTGCGGAAAGAAAATGCTCAATGTTCCAAGTGCTTTCTTTGCCGGAACGCCGAGCTTCTGTCGGTATCGCCGCTTGATGCAGTTCCGCTGCAATATTCTTGACCAGCGCAATGGGTGTTTCCCGAATCTGCTCCGGATAGCGGATGATGCAGCTCCGTCGGTGCGGACGTTCCGGCGTATGGGCTCCTTTCGCTGCAATTGTTCCATACAGCTTGGTAATTCTTGATGGGTTATACACCGCCGTATCAATTTTTGCCTCGTCTGTGCTGAACCACATGTCCAGCACAGAGAGAAAATCCGCAACCACTTGCCGGTCATCTGTGCTGATATGCACCTTAAAAAGCAGATGATAGCCATTGCCGCTGTCTGCAACAATTGGCTCGCTGAATCCCGTTGCCATCAGCCGCTTCATTGTCTTTCCAGCAACAGCGTGTGCTGCTTCCTTCTCTTCTGCCGATGCACTGACACCGCTTGGGCGGACTGGGTCTGCATCAATCAAAATCCACTGAAAACCTATGATGTCATTGTCAGACGTTGTTTCTTTCGGACGTTCTACCAGACGTTCATGCTGAGCACGCGCATAGCAGGCACTTTTGACGTGGTTCAACGACTGGTAAAACGTGCGATTCGGATACTTTGCCAATTCAGCAGCAATGTGCGGACTGTCCGCACGAAAATAACCGCTGACAATGGGCTTAGGGTCTATACTTCTGATTTCAATGATTGCATCCGGTTCATGCAGCAAGGACAGCCACTTTACTGCGAGTTCCACTGTTCTTGATTCTCCTTTTGCGCTTTTTGTAGATTCGCCTCTCTCCACGGCTCACGCTGAAGCCATTTGCTAATGCCGGGGATATACTGCCCGCCATCTTTCGTCCATGCGATAGAACTTTTGCTGCTTCAAGCGCTGTCATGATTATTTCAAGCGTCGCACCATGCCGCAGTGCCTGTTGATATATGCGAAAGGCCTCATCCCAGTCATTTCTGCGATTAGCCGGATAAGCAAACCACAGCTTTTCAAACTCATCCGGATAATGAGATAGTGTATCTATCGTATTACTATTATTATATTGCTGCTGGGTGTGCTGATTTTCAAGCCGCCTGCGATGTGCAAATGCTGAAAAATGCGCATTTGCACCGTTTTCCGCTCTTTCTTTCGTACCGCATATGGACTTGTTTTCAGCACACGGCGTGCTTATTTCAGTACCGTCTGCGTACTGATTTTCGGGACAGAGTAGCCTTATTTTCATACCGCCAGCGGTCTGATTTTCAAGCCAGTTTGATACGGTAACGATAGAACCGTCCCGCGCTGTTTGTATCTGAACATAGCCCATTTGAACCAGCGCAGCCATCTTCCTCGTCAGCTTATCACGAGACCAGCCCAGTTCAAGCGCTGTCTTTCTGTATGAGAAGAGCAGTTGTCCCGGCATAAGCTGTTTCCCGCAGATTTCAGCTTTCTGACGGCAGGCACAATTCATACAGTAGTAATACAGTTTGAAAACACTATCATCCTGCCACACAAGACTATTTTGAGAAATGCAGATAGGCTGCCTATTCTTTTCGGCTGCTTCTGCCACACAAGTCACCTCCTGTTAGTGAAAACGCGCTGACTGTTCCCGGCGAACCAACATTTGCTCACCCATTGCAGCCAACCCAAAGCTGCATCAGCCTTCTCCTGTTTTCATCATGTTGCCGCAGCACGGTCAGAGGCAGAAAGCGTTGCTCCTCATGATTCCAGTCATACTGGATGTTATTTCCTAATAAAAGTTAATGCCGGGCATGCTGATTCCCCCTTCTTGCTGAAAGAGACTTTTATCCCTCTCACCATAACTGGTAAAAAAAATCGGTTTTTTTACGCGATTTTAAGAATTTCTGCAAAAAAATTTTTCATGCTGACGAACAGAAGTGAAATGCAGCGCTACGCGCAAGCAGATGGGATGTCGAAACCGGAAATAATGCCACATCAAAAATCGCAGAATGTACTCCGATGTTCTCTTATATACTTCAGCATTTGATGCAGGCGATAATGCACTGCCCTGACCGTAAGATGCAGTTCTTTCGCAGTGCTTTCCAGCGTTTTACCATTGAGGTAGCACGCAATAATTTTCGCACCATCCGGATACGCAGAATCTGCATACCGATAGATTCGGGCACACAGTGTGTTGTATCGTTCCTCCGCGATGTACTTTTCCTCCAGCGTCGATTCGCAATTCACAACGCCATAGCCGCGCGCTGCATTGTCATTGCCGAACCCTTCTGCAAAGTGTTCCGTTTCATACGAAACAACAATTCCTTCCTTGCGCCATGGACACACGAAGCAATCCCCATTGCAGCGACGGTAATCCGCCTGTCCGCAGATTTTTTCCTGACGAGCTCTATAACGTTCCTTGTTGATGAGTTTGTCCCATTCCTTCTGCAGCTCCGGATTCAGATATACTTTC
>ERZ772861.668-NODE-668-length-34952-cov-6.675015_pt1 | contig 34952 bp, 30 predicted proteins | sample MGYA00512135_ERZ772861 | MGnify/ENA primary metagenome ERZ772861 (study PRJEB29015, sample SAMEA2737700) | human gut metagenome | biome: human gut; feature: human-associated habitat; material: faeces | place: China | collected 2012 ...
ATCCCAACACGACGGTCTCGTTCCGGATGAACAATCTTTCCGGAAGCGCCGCTGATTTGAAGCTCTATGCCTACGGTGCAGACGGAAAGCTGGCGGAGGTCAGCAAAGAGCTGTGGACGATCACGGATGAAGCCGGGACTGGCGTGGATACCCTGGCCGACGGCACACTGTATGAACTGCGTGTCAGCGTCGCAGACGGCGGTGCGTTCGACCTGAGCGAGGCGGAAAAGGAGATCAAAATTTCCGTTGTGCTTGCAAAGTAAATCTCAAGAAAGGCTCCGGTGCCAAAAGCGCCGGAGCCTTCCTCAGCCTGCCAAAAAACCACAAAGTCACCTCCCCGTTTCTGATAGAATGAAAGAAGGCAAAGGTTTGCCCTGTTCGCTTTAGGGCAATAGAGATGCAATAGAAGCGGACGCAGAACGGACCTTTGACTGGCGAAAACTCCCCGATAGGGTATCTGCCAACGAAAACGCTTTTGTGTTTTGATACATTAATGGGCCCTGTACTCCGCGTACTCCGCCTCTTCCTCCGCGGTCGCGGGGCGGACTTCCATGCCCTTCTCCCAGACGAGAATGGAGTTTTCCGGGTCGTCTTTGATCCCAAGGTACACTTTCGTTACGGGCATCATGGAATTTTCATTCAGCCATGCGAAGGCGGTGTCTGGGTCAAAGCCAAGTCCGGAGGTCCCGATCCGGTGGGGCGTATTTGTCTTCTTTGCCAGGATCGGACGATAGACGGGGATGTAGCCATATCCATCGGCTCCAACCTCTACCGCAGAGCTGAAAAAATTCAGGTCATACAGATCATCGAAGGAAACGTGAATGACTCCATCCGAGGTTTGGTATAATCCCGTCAGAACAACATCGTCTTTTCCCATGGGAATGCAGTACCACTGGGTCAGAGCGGTATGCCCGATGATCGTCAGCAGGAGAAAAAGCGCAATTCCGAGACCGATCCACAGAAATTTCTTTTTCTCTCGGTTCCATCTTTTTTGAATCGGAAGAAGCGGCGCGGCGTCCCGCATATTCGTCTGAGGCTCCGGGGCCGTGCGCAGGGCGTCCAGCATTTTTTTGCAGTCCGCGCATTCGGAACAGTGGGTCTCTATGGCGCTTCGGCTTTCGGGACTGCATATGTCATCGTGATACAGCGGAAGCAGATCACGGATCAGACCGCAGGGATAATTCATTTCAGATCCTCCTTGATTTTTAGTCTTGCACGGTGATAGGTGACCCGTGCCCAATTTTCCGTTTTGCCAAACAGAATGCCGATTTGCCGGAAGGGCAGCTCTCCCAGAACGCGCAGGGAAAACACCTCCTTGTAAGGTTCCGGCAAATCATGGAGCGCCTGATGAATCCGGAAGGCGGACGCCTTGTCCAGGATCATCTCCTCAAAGGAGCTGACGCTTAGTTCCTCCGGCTCCTGGTGCTTCTGCTTTTTCAGGTGGGATAAGTAGGTGTTTTTGGCAATTTGGCAGAGCCAGACATAGAGTTTGCACTGTCCGCGGAAGGTGTCCAGCGATTTTAGCGCCTTGAAAAAGGTTTCCTGGGTGATCTCCTCGGCAAGACAGGGGTCCCGGCTCAATGCAAGCACATATTTGTAGACATCCTGAAAGTAACGGGCATATATTTCTTCATAGTCTTCCAATGTTTCACCCCCTTTTTAACTATAAGACCTGCCGGAAGGGATTTTGTTACGAAAATCTGAAAATAATTTTTTTGCCTGTGGGGACTGCGGCGAATCCCGCCGCCCTTGCCACTGCCGTTGGCGTGCTGACGGAAGTGCCGGTGCTGCTGCTTATCAGATTTACCAATAAAACGAGGGGAAAATTTCCGCTATGAGGAAAGCAAAGGCAGTCTTTCTCTGTGTCCACAATTCCTGCCGCAGCCGGATCGCGGAGGCGATGGGAAGATATCTATGCGGGAGTGAATTTGCACGCTATTCCGCCGAAACGGGGACCAAGTCCCGGATTGATCAGGACGCTGTCCGGCAGCGCTGATTGCATCCAGCCAGAATGTAAAAGCGAACGGATCGTGGATGACCCGTTCGCTTTTTGGCTGTATCGCAGGATGTTTCAGATCTCAGCATCCAGCAGTTCTGCCTGGGACAGCCGGCAAAATTCCAGCCCATCCTGGGTGCAGATCTCGAAGGTTCCGGTGACGGTGATGGGGGCTCCCAATTCCGGATAGTCCTCAGGGTAGGCGCGGCTTTCGGCGAGGTCAAAGGGAATTCCCTGGGCGCAGCAGGCGGCGGCGTCCTGGATGATGCAGGCGAAAACCGTGCCGCCGTCCTCCAGGGTGCCCTCCTGGGCGTAGAGCTTGCCGGTGCTGAAAATGCCCTGCATCTTTACGGTTTTGCCCACATAGTCCTCGGGGTGTGTAGTCATGTTGAAAACCTCCGCAAAGACCATGGTGCTGCTCATGGCGGTCAGGTCGATGAAGTCTCCGGTGGAAGCGCCCGCGTCATCGGCAGCGGTTTCTTCGGCAGCCGGGGAAGGCAGGGCGCTGCTCTGGGCGGCGGCGGATGGGGAGGTGGGCATCTGGGCTTCCGGCGCTTCGGCGGACTGACGGCTGCAGGCGCTGAGGGCCAGCAGGGCGGCCAGAAAAAGGGGGAGCATTTTTTTCATTTGGTTTTACCTCCAAGGAAACGTCCCAAAAGGGAGAAGATGAGAAACATTCCGATATCCGCGGCCACGATGGTGGAGCCCACGGGGGTTCCGGCCAGAATGGCAATCAGGATTCCCAGTACGGCGCAGAATACCGACAGCAGCACCGCGCACACCGTCACCGACCGAAAGCTCCGGAACAGCTGCATGGCGGACAGGGCGGGGAAGATGATCAGGGCGGAGATCAGCAGAGAGCCCACCAGATTCATGGCCAGAACGATGACAATGGCCACCACAACGGCGATGAGCAGATTGTATAGTTCCACCTGGGTTCCGGCTGCCTTGGCAAAGGCTTCGTCGAAGGTCACGGCAAAGATTTTGTTGTAAAACAGGAAAAACAGAGCAACCACCAGCGCGGACATTCCCATGCAAAGCCATACCTCGCTCCGGGACAATGTGAGAATGGAGGTGGAGCCGAACAGGGTGCTGCACACATCCCCGGAGAGGTTGGAAGAGGTGGAGAAAATGTTCATCAGCAGGTAGCCAACGGCCAGCGCGCCTGTGGAAATCATGGCCATTGCCGCGTCGCCTTGGATTTTGGTATTCTGTCCGGTGCGCAGAAGCAGCACGGCGCTGAGCACCGTTATGACCATGACCAGGGGCATCTCACTGGAAATTTGCAGTACCCCGGCAATGGCCATGGCCCCGAAGGCCACGTGGGAAAGACCGTCGCCAATGAAGGAGAAGCGTTTCAGCACCAGCGTCACCCCCAGCAGGGATGAGCAGAAGGCGATCAGCACCCCAACCACCAGCGCGTAGCGGACAAAGGGATAGGTCCAGTACAGGGCGAGTTTTGCAAAAATTGCCGTCATAGTGCGCAGCCCCCTTTCCCGGAGCGGAACAGCTGCCCCTGGGGGCTTTCCAGGTAGGCCTGCTTGGTTCCAAAGAAAACTGCGTCGCCGATGTGCAGGATGTGGCTTGCGTACCTGAGGGCTGCGGCAATATCGTGGGAGATCATGAGAATGGTGATGCCGTCCTCCCGGTTGAGCTGTTCGATGAGACCGTATAGTTCCGCCGTGACCTTGGGGTCGAGGCCGGAAACCGGCTCATCCAGAAGCAGCATTTTCCGGGTCGCGCACAGAGCCCGGGCCAGCAGCACCCGCTGCTGCTGGCCGCCGGAGAGTTCCCGATAGCACCGCCCCGCGAGCGCATCCAGCTGCATTTTGCGGATGTTCTGCTCCGCAAGGCGTTTTTCCGCCCTGTTATAAAAGGGCCGCAGGCCGCAGCGGCCCTGGCAGCCGGAGAGAACGATCTCCCTTACGGAGGCCGGGAAGTCCCGCTGCACCTGGGTCTGCTGGGGCAGATAGCCGATCTCGTTTCGTTGCAGGCCGTCGCCGGTGAGAATGCTGCCGCCGATTGGGGGCTGCAGGCCGAGAAGGGTTTTCATAAGGGTGGTTTTGCCGGAGCCGTTTTCGCCGACAATGCAGAGGTAATCGCCTGCAAAAATTTCAAAACTGAGATTTTGCAGAACGGGCTTTCCCTCGTAACCGACGCTGAGGTTTTGACAGGAAAGCAGCGCCATCATTCCGCCTCCTGTCCCAGGGCTTTTTTCAGCACGGAGAGGTTTTTCTCCATAATGGAGAGGTAGCTTACGCCGCTTGCCGCGTCATTTGCGGTGACGGCCTGCATGGAGTCCATGGTCAAAATCTGCTGATTTTTCTGGGCGGTATTTTGCACGACGGTTTCGGCGATCTTGTGCTGGGTGCCCTCTATGGTCAGCACGCAGGGCAGCCCCAGCGCGTCCATCTTTCCGGCAAGGAAGGAGACGGTCTCAAAGCTGGCCTCTGTTTCGGCAGAGCAGCCCGGGAAGGCGGCATAGTAGTCGAGCCCGTAGTCATCCGCCAGATAGCGGAAGGGGAAGCGGTCGCCGAAGAGAAGGGTTTTGTACTTTCCACTGTCCACAGCCGCCCGGTATTCGCCGTCCAGGGCGGAGAGCTTTTCCGCGTAGGCTGCGGCGTTTGCAGCGTAGGTATTCTTCCGGGCCGGGTCGGTTTCCTGCAGGGCCTCGGAAATGGCGGCCACCAGCACTTGGGCATTTTTCAGAGACAGCCAGATGTGCTCGTCATACTCCGCCTCCTCCTCGTGGTCATGTTCCTCCTCCTGCATACCCTCTACGGTTTCTTCTGCCTTCGCGGAATCGCCCAGCACGTCCAGAAGCCGGATGACCTTCCGGTCCTTGTTGGGCGCATTTTTCAGAGCGTCATCCACCCAGCCGTCGGACTCGCCGCCGACATAGAGAAAGAGATCGCAATCGGAAATTTTAACAATATCATCAACGGTTGGCTGATAGCTGTGCAGATCAACGCCGCTGTCCAGCAGCGTGGTTATCTCAGCACGGTCAGTCTCGTCACCGAGGATTTCCCTGACCCAGTCGTATGCGGGGAAAATGGTCGTGACAATGTTCAGCTTATTGGATGCTGCGGAATCGTCCTGGGGGGCACAGCCGGAAAGCACAGCTGCCGGAATCCAAAGCGCCAGCAGCAGCGCAAGTATTTTTTTCATAAGGTTTTTACCTCCAAATCGTAAAATGGGCGCAAAAATACAAGGGCAGCGGCAGCACCGCAAAAGCCTATCCGCAAACAGATAGACTACACCCTTGTAAAAAGCACCTATTTAATTGGAGAGCTTGACCTTGAACGCTACAAGCGTAAAAGAGGGAATAACATCGACCCAGGCTGAAATGTAGTCATACAGCGCACGCCGGACCGCGGCAGCAAAAACCAGAGCGCACAGCGCCGGAGCAAAGCCCTTCAGCGTATTCCGGCAAATACCCATCTGAAGGCAGACGGGGCAGCCCTCGCCGATGCAGTCATGACCGGCCTCCTCAATGAGAAAAAGGGCGGCGCCCAGCAGAACCAAAAGCATGGCCGCGGCAATCAGCGCCGCCGCGATCCGTTTTTGCTTTGCCATATCGGCGCCCCCTTTCGAAACCGGAATTGGGGTTAGTATATTGGATTTGCGAAAGAATGTCAATACAAGAGCCAAAAGCAAATTGTAAACAATTTTTCCTCATTCGCCGGAATACACCAGATCAGCGCGCATATCCAGCTCTATGGGGGCGTATTTAGCTTGAATGGCCTCATACTCCGCCTGGGTGATGGGCCGCAGGGTGGCGTCCTGGCCGTCCGGGCTGCAGAACCAGGGGCTTTCTGCGTTTTCCCCCGTATCATGGCGCAGGTAGTCCACAAGGATCGCATCTCCGTGTTCAACCTTGTAGAAGCCGGTGGCGCTGTTTCCGTCCAGATACTGTCGGGTGCAGGCAAAGCCGCCCTGGATAATGCTTATGTTTCTGCCGCATTCCAGAAGCTTTACCTGCCCGTCTTTCATGGCCAGCAGACCGTTCCAGTCTTTGTGGCTTAGGAAAAACTCGTCCTGACCGTCGCCGTCCAGATCGATCAGGCAATAGTGCCAGTCCTGGGCATCAGCAAGGCCCGAAAGACTGGTGCGCAGGGCATCAAAGCTTGTGTAGACGGTGTTCTCGCCTACGTTGCTGGTGGAAGAAGCATCCAGGGGGTACTGAGAAATGGGCGTGAGCGTTACGGGAACCCGGGTATAAGACCGGATGATTGCGTTGAATTCCTCCTGCGTGATTGGAATTGCGTTGGAACCGGGCCCGTCTTCGTACAGGTTCCAGGGGTGCTCCCGGTAATATTCAATGGTGGAATAAAAGACGCACTTGTCCCAGACATATTCCCCGTTTACCGGCTTTGCAAAATGATAGGCGGTGGAATCCTGGGCCACAAACACATAGGCAAGAACATTGTCTTGACAGAGGTACATATAGGATGGGTGGAGGGAATAGTCAGAGGTTATGTCGGAAAGATAGCGGTTGGATTCCAGAAAAGCCCCGTAGTACATGACCGTGGGCGGCATGATTTTCTGCGTTCCGTCCTCCGTCTTGCAGTAGGCCTCCTGAATATACCCGTTTTCTCCGAGCAGCAGCTCCTCCACGCCGTCTCCGTTCAGGTCCGTCAGGCAGAAGCCCAGCTGGTTCGGATGGGTGCTGATCGTTAACCAGTCTTTGATTCGGGAATCGTAGCCCAGCTCCGCATAACCGTGGAGGCGTTTCTGGTACTGTTCTGCCCACGCTTTGTCATAGGCGGCCTGCCGGGCATCCGTCTGCGCCAGCGCTTCCGGAGAGACCTCCTGAGGCTGCACGGTGAAGTCGAAGGCCTCGGCGTAACTTTCCAGGGCCTCCTTTGTCCAGGTCCGGTCGTATTCCGTCAGATTTAGGTGGATCATATAGTCGCCCCCGTCTGCAAAGAGGGACGCACCGTTGACCCAGGTGCCATCTTCCGTTCCATCTACGGAAACGATCAATACATCCGCGCCGTAGGAAGTCCTGTAGTTCCACTCCGTGAAATTCTCCTTCGGAATCATGGAATACACGTCGTTGAAGCTGTCCTTTCGAAAGGCGGAAAAGCTGAGCACCTCGCCATAGGGCCAGACAGCATCCGGCCCCGTCAGGGTCACGGTCCCTTCCGCGGTGAAGGAGCCGTCCGCATAGTACCGAAAGGCAAGGTCCGTTTCTGCCGGAACGCGGAGGATGCCCCGGATGCCCAGGGCCTGGCAGGCTGCCTCCGGATCGGGGTCACGGTGCATTTTTCCCAGCAGATTCAGGTGATATTTGGCACAGATTTCGTCCAGCTTATCCTTCATGGCCCGGGTGTAGAGCAGGTAGGCTTCGTATTCCTCTCCAAAGTCCTCGGAGAAGGCCTCTTCGGAATGGTAAATTTCATCATTGGGGTCATAGGTTTCCAGCCATTCGTACCATTCCTTCTGCGCCAGATATCCCGGCGTTCCTTCCACACCCTGCAGGGACAGCTTAAACCAGGTTTCGCTGCTTCCACTGCTGCCTGCTCGCTGCGCCTCACCAAAGGCCATATCCTGCAGATGGAGCACATAGAGGGTGGCGCACCCCACCAAAAGCAGAGCCAGGGCAACGATTGCCGCAATCAGCCACAGTCTTTTCCTGGAAAGCTGTCGCTTTTTCGGCGTCGCCTGTCGGAAGACTGCCGTGTCAACGATGTAGCGGTCCCGCACATCGTTGAGCCCTGTGAGAATATCCATTGCGTTCATACGTACCCCTCCTCGCTGAGCCGTTTCCGAAGCTTTCCTCTGGTCCTGTGGAGCATAGAGGCCACCTTGCTCTGGGTGAAACCGGTGGCGTGGACAATGGCCTCAATGGAATCCAAATACCAGTACCGGCACAGGAACACATTGCGCTCCGTTTCGGGCAGGTTTTCCAGAAAATCATTCAGAATCCGGGCAAGTTCCCGCTGGGTGATTTCTGCTTCTATATCCGAAGAAGCCGTGCATTCCCCCAACTCTTCCAAGGCCAGGATCGTTTCCTTTCCGCCCCGCTTCCGGGCGTTTAATCTGCGCCAGCGGTCTATGGAGATGTGGCGGGTGATTTTCCCCAGAAACGCATTCAGAAAATTGGGCTTTCTGGGCGGAATCAGATTCCAGGCCGCCAGATAGGTGTCGCTGACGCTTTCCTCCGAATCCTCTTTGGAAGAGAGAATGTTGTAGGCAATGCTGTAGCAGTAGCCGCCGTACTTCCTGTCCGTCTCCGCAATGGCCTGCTCCGAACGGGCAAAGAAGAGCTCGAGAATTCCTTGATCCTCCATGGGATCACCTCCTGTGGTTTGTCTTTCACCTATATAGGCGTAAAAGGGGAGGGGAATATTGCATGGGGAGAAGCTGGTTTTGAAAATATTTTACCATGGGGCAGGCCACGCTTCAAGTGGGACGGGGATCACTGCGGCTGACGAAAAGACTTTCTTTTTTTGTCGGTCCATGGTATACTTGGACTGCGGTTTCCGAAATTTGGGAATACCGCCGGACAGAGAACTTATACAACCGGGAGGAATAACCATGCGGGAGTACGCCTATTACACCCAGGTCCTGAAGGACCAACTGATTCCGGCCACCGGGTGCACCGAGCCCATCGCCCTGGCCTACGGCGCGGCCATGGCCTACAGGACCTTGGGTGCCGAGCCGGAGAGAATCACGGCGGCGGTCAGCGGCAGCATTATCAAAAACGTCAAAAGTGTGGTTGTGCCCAAGACCGGGGGGATGAAGGGCATCGAAACGGCCATTGCCGCCGGTGTGGTGGCCGGAAACCCGGATCTGGAGCTGGAGGTGCTGTCCGGCGCGCCGGAAAACACGGGGGCGCTGGCGAAGAAATTCCTGGAAAAGTGCCCCGTTACCGTGTGCCTTGCGGATTCGGATCGGATTTTTGACATTCAGATCACCATGTACGCCGGGAAGCACAGCGCCTTTGTGCGCATCGTGGATACCCACACCAATGTGGTGTCGGTCCGCCGGGACGAGACTGTCTTGAAGGAGCGGGAAATTCCCCGGCTTGCGGGGCAGGCGGAGAAGACCGCCATGCTGGAAATTACCAAAATTGTGGAGTATGCCAGAACCTGCCGCCTGGAGGACGTGGCGGAGACCATAGAATATCAGATTTCCTGCAACCAAAATCTTTCCCAGGAGGGCCTGAAGGGCAGCTGGGGGGCGGAAATCGGGCGGACGCTGCTGTCCGGGGAGAAAAACCCGGATGTAAAGCTCCGGGCCATGGCGGCGGCCGCCGCGGGCTCGGATGCCCGGATGAGCGGCTGTGAGCTGCCCGCCGTGATCAATTCCGGCAGCGGCAACCAGGGCCTGACCATCACCCTGCCCATTCTGGAATACGCGAAGGAATTAAATGCTTCCCATGAGCAGCTGATCCGGGCCCTGGTGCTGGCCAATCTGGTGGCGGTGCGCATCAAGCAGTCCATCGGCTACCTGTCCGCCTACTGCGGAGCGGTCTGCGCCGGTTGTGCCGCGGCGGCGGGAATTGCCTACCTGCATGGGGCGGACGAGGTCCTCATCAATCACACGGTGGTAAACGGCCTGGCGATTCTCTCCGGCACCATCTGCGACGGCGCGAAGCCCAGCTGTGCGGCCAAAATCGCCATGGCGGTGAACGCGGGCCTTTTGGGCTTTGAAATGGCCCGGAAGGGCAAGGAGTTCTCCGGCGGCGAGGGCATTGTCAAAAAGGGCATCGAAAACACCATCGAAAAGGTGGGCGTCCTGAGCCGAGAGGGCATGGGCGTCACCAACGAGGTCATTCTGGACATTATGGTGAAGGATTAAAAAGCGAAGAGAAGGAGCGAACGGGTTTTCATCCGTTCGCTCCTTCCTTGTGTGCCGTATCCGTAAAAAGAGAGTCTCTTAATTTCCCGGAGCCGGAAGCTTTGTCCCGTCCGCCAGGAGAATGTAGTCCAGCTTCTCCAAATCGATGGGCTCCACAAATTCGCTGTTCATGATTTCAACTCGGCTGCCGTCTTTCATGACGGCGTAGGAGGAGTTACCACCAGAGTAGAGAAAATCAGCGTTTTCTCCCCCGTCGCTGGCAAGCTCGATACGCACTTTACCGTATGCATGTATTTAAGTTGCGTTCGTTTCAGAAATGTGGTACACTGACACTAATAATGCGCAGTCAATACTTTTTCTTATACTTTTACTTTGTTGCGAGGAATCTTTCATGGCGGATACATATCAGATCCTGGTGGTTGACGATGACTTCTCGATTGTGAATATTATCGAAACCGCATTGAAACAGGCAGGCTATCAGGTGCTCACCGCCTATAACGGTGAAGCCGCCTGTCAGATCGTAAACACCAGGCACCCACATCTCATTATCATGGATGTGATGATGCCCCAGTGCAACGGCATCATTGCCACAATGAAAATCCGGCAGAATAACAACGTCCCAATTCTGATGTTGTCCGCTAAGGCGGAAGGCTCGGATCGGGTACTTGGGCTGGAAGCCGGAGCGGACGATTATTTGGTAAAGCCCTTCTATCAGCAGGAACTGCTTGCCAGGGTGAAGGCGTTGCTTCGCCGTTATGATGCCCTGGGCTCTATCCGGGAAACCAAATCCGAAAATCAAATTCAGGTCGGCAATATCGTACTGGACACCGCCAAGAAGCAGCTTGTCGTCCGGGGAGAAGCGGTTCGACTTACTGCAACGGAGTTCAAAATTTTGCAAGTGCTGATGTCCAATCCGGGGCGGGTGTACTCTGCAGAGGAAATTTACGAACGAGTCTGGGAAAGCGATGCCTACGCCGTGGAAAATACCGTCATGGTACACATCAGTCGTATCCGCGAAAAACTGGAGATCAATCCAAAGAAGCCGGAATATCTGAGAGTTGTTTGGGGGATTGGATATGTCTTTGAAGCGCCGTAATGGCATCGCCTGTTGCCTGCTCCTACTGGCAGCAATCTGCTGGACCTTTGGGTATCGGATGGTACAAAGCGGCTCAGGGGAAAGCGGTATTGTGGCAGCGTCCTACTCTTCTACAGAAGCTACAACTTATCCTACCAGCATACCGGCTACCCTTGCTACCGAATACATACCCAATGAAACAACTCCTGCGGACGAGACCGTGGAGGAGACGAATGGCGGCAATAAGTTCCTTGGATTCCTGCTTTGCTTTGTGTCCGCCGCGTCCGCAGGTATCGCCGTTATTGGTTTCTGGCAAACTGCGCCGATTCTCGGACCTGATGGCGTCAGCATGCTTGCAGCCATTGAATGCACAGCATATGACACGCTGCAAAATATGGAATACATTTTGTGGACTTCTACCTTTCTAACCCTGACCACTTATGCAAATATCCTCACGGGTTTCACTGTTCTGTTCGCCCTTCGCGAACTGTGGGGGTGGATACGGGCAAAGTTCTCCTTGTCCTGGTGTTTGGCGTATCGCATTGCGAAACGCTCGCCAAAACCACAGCTATCCTTACTTGTTTTCGTTGGATGGATCGGCATCGGCTATCATTTGATTTGGTTCGGAAGACGAAACGAGATTTCCTTTTGGAGTCTCATTGCTGCGACGGTATTTTGCTTCCTCTGTTTATGGAACTACGGCGCTGACCTGGAGCATTTCAAACAGCAGCTTAACAGCTTTCAGCGAGGTTTGCCGATCACTGTTGGGGATGGTGCTTTCGCTCAAACGGAAGCCCAACTTCTTGACGTGCAGACCCAGCATGAAGAAGCAGTCCGTACCGCTGTTACCAGCGAGCGGTTCAAGGTAGAGCTGATTTCCAATGTTTCCCACGATCTCCGTACTCCATTGACTGCCATTCTTGGCTACAGTGAGCTTTTGCAAAAGGAAGCTTTGTCACCGGAGGGACAAGAGCAACTGAGCCGGCTGCATCAAAAAGCGGGCTATATGAATGATCTCGTAGAATCCCTGTTTGAACTCACCAAGGTTTCCAGTGGTGTCATCGAAGCGAAGAAGGAAGAGATTGACCTGATCCGCCTGTTGGAACAGACCACGGGGCTGTTTGACGATCAGCTCACCCAGGCGGGGCTGTCTGTACGGCGCAGTTATGCATCCGATTCCATCCCCGTTGTAACGGACGGAGCCAGGATGCACCAGGTGTTTGCCAACCTGCTTGGCAATGCGATCAAATATGCGCTTACAGGCACACGGATCTATTTGGAGGTCAAGGAAACGGAACGCAGCTACCTTATTCGCATGATGAACACAGCCTCCTACGAGATGGACTTCAAGCCTGATGAGATTATGCAGCGTTTCGCCCGTGGTGATAAGGCTCGGTCAACAAAAGGAAGCGGTTTGGGTCTGGCAATTGCCCAAACCTATACGGAATCCGTGGGCGGCAAATTCCATATAGCTGTAGATGGCGACCAATTCAGCGCCATCGTGGAACTGCCAAAAACGGAAAGAAACTTGTAAGAATTCTGTCGGCTCTTTTGAAAGATACCCCCTGTACTATGGTCGGTACAGGGGGTGCTATTATGCTTAGAGAAAAATCTCTGTCTCTGCAAAAGAGATATGTTTCAGGAGTCGTTCGTCAAATAATCCTTTCTTGGCTAAATGCGGTAATGCTTGAATATCTACGCCTGCCAGGTGCACTGCGGGATTTGGCAAGGCTGGACGGACTGACGCAAATGTCTCTTATCCGGGTTATTGCAGTCTTCTGTGGAGGAATGCTTCTTCTGTCCGTAATCTCCCGATTTGTGAACACTGCCAAAGTCGAGCGCTGGGCCGTGGTTGGCATATTTGGAATCCTGTCGATTGCCGCATTGCGGGCATCTTTTACTTGGGCATTCCTTGCGGTATGCATATTAGCCTTGATTTTCATTGTCGTATTTGGTTTCTGCGGATGGGATGGGCAGCCGGAGCCTGCTGTCAAGCAAAAGCAGGCACATAGAATCTGGCTGTGGATCACCGTGGGATTGTCCATTGCATTCTTCCTGTTCGTCAGCGCCTGGATGGTGGGGCGGGTTTACAGCTTCAGTACGCCGACCTTCGACTTCGGAATCTTCTGCCAAATGTTTTACAATATGAAGGAATCCGGCCTGCCCATGACTACGGTGGAGCGGGACGGTCTGCTATCCCACTTTGCTGTTCATGTGTCACCAATCTACTATGTGCTGCTGCCGTTCTACGCTCTGGCTCCCACACCTGCTGCCTTGGAGGCTCTTCAGGCTGCGGTCATAACTTCAGCGGTGATTCCTCTTTGGAAAATCGGAAAGAACCATAGTTTGACCGGTGCACAACGGATGCTGGTATGTGCTGTGTTATTTCTATACCCGGCATACTCCGGCGGCACCAGCTATGATATTCACGAAAACTGCTTCCTCACGCCTTTGCTCCTGTGGCTGTTCTATGGCATTGATCGAAAGAATGCGGTTGTCACCGCAATTGCCGCGATCCTGACGCTGATGGTTAAAGAAGATGCTGCCGTTTATGTTGCTGTGATTGCCCTGTGGCTCATCGTGAAAACTGTTTTACAGTCCCAGATAATAGATATACGGAATCTCGTCACTGGAATCGTAATGCTTGCCATCTCCCTTGGTTGGTTCTTCCTGGTCACTGGGTATCTGGCGAAAAGCGGTGACGGTGTGATGACCTACCGATATAGCAACTTCATGTACGATGGATCATCCTCACTGCTGACCGTTATCAAATCGGTGATCCTGAATCCGATGAAAGCTGTTTATGAATGCGTAGACACCGAAAAGCTGTATTTCATTGCCATGACGCTCCTTCCATTCCTTGGGCTGCCGCTGCTGACAAGGCGATACGAGCGATATATCCTGCTGATTCCCTATATACTGGTGAATCTGATGTCTGACTACCAATACCAGCACGATATTTTCTTTCAGTACACCTTCGGCGCTACTGCATTTCTGGTGTATCTTGCGGTGGTGAATCTGGCGGATATCAGGATCAATTGGCAGCGGGTGACTGTCCTCGCAGCCGCGTTTATTGTCAGCGCGGCTTGCTTTTACAAGGTCGTTGTTCCGAAAGCAATCCATTATCCGGTTCAAGCTGTTCGTTATTATGACTTCTATCAGAATATCCGGGATGCGCTATCAGAAATTCCGGATGGAGCTTCTGTGACTGCTGCAACATTTTACACAACGTATCTGTCTCAACGGGAAACCCTGTACGATGTGCGATATTGCTCGCTGGAGCATATGCTGGAAACCCAGTATGTTGTTTTGAAAATGTCTGCTGATAGCGATTTCAAAAAGTATGCAGCGAACGGAGAGGGCAATGGTTTTGAGAACCTGGTCAATCTGTTGGAGGGAAATGGCTATGCGCCATACAAGTCAGTTGAGGACACACTTGTGATCTACCGAAAGAAATAAGCAGGAATGGCATTTCTCCCTAAATTGTATCAATACCCTCTGCCATTTTACGCATTCAAATTGCAAATTTCATACCATAACACAAAAGAAGCGAACCGGCGAAATTGGCCGGTTCGCTCCTTTTTACAATTTATTACCGATTACTGCTTCCGCACGCTTTCCGCAATCTGTACCAGCTCCTCTACGGAATAGTCCGCGCTGCTTAAGAGAAAGCTCAGGCCATTTTCCTGGGTGCCCTGAATCCAGACGACATCCGAGTGGGGGGCCAGCTCGCCGACTACGGCCCCTGCGGCGGGGCAGCCCTGGATGGTGTAGGCCTGGGCCGGTTCGCTGCTGCCGATGTGCATCTGGGCCAGCTCCTCCAGAGTGAAGGTGTCGTCGGAGACATAGGTCTCGTAGGAGAAAAAGAGTTCCTTGCCGGTCTCTTTGTCAAAGTACCAGCGGCGGACGTAGGCATACCAGCCGTTTTCCAATGGCCAGCCCGTAAAACTGTCCTCCTCCATTCCGGCGGGCAGGGCGGTGATGCGGTAGTCCCCCAGCTCTTCCAGGGCCTCGGTGGTCTTGGAGGCGTTGGTGGGGGTCAGCTCCGGGCCGAGGCCCACGCTTCTGGCAATGGCAGCAAGATCAAGGCTGTCATCGGTGGTAAGACTGTAGGCGTAGCCCTTGGTTTCGTCCGTCCAGAGAAGGGAGTTGCCGTTGAGATACCCCGTATTTCCGTTAATATCCACCGTTTCCGGCTGGCCCGCTCCGTCAAAGCTGCGGCCATAGGGGCCAAGACGGTAATAGAAGGTGTAGTGCAGGAAATTTCCGGCGGCGTTTTCGTAGCGGATTTCCTGCTGGCCGTAGGCTCTGTCGCTGACGAAGGTAATGCGATAGCCCTCCGGCGTGGACTGGGGGTAAATGGATTCCCAGCCATAATAGGTTCCCGAATCCTGGGAAAGGTCAATGGAATAATCCGGCCCCAGGTAATCCGGGGTTTCGCTGAGGGGCTCTCCGGCGGCGGTGCTTTCCGCCATGGCGAGGATATCCACGTTTTCGTCCATGGTGGAGAGGTAGGCGTAAAAGCCCTCCCGGGTGTTTTCCCAGAGCAGAATCCGCAGGCCGCCGCTGGTGGTCAGCATTCTGGCGGCATCCTCCCCCACAGTCTCGTCCGTCCAGACGAAGGAATCGTGGGGCGGATCGGAAACGGTGTCGCGCAGGTCATAGGTCGGGGAAACCACGTAGGTGATTGCTTCGCTTTCGCTGCTATAGTCAATGATCACAACGTCCGAGGCAAAGGAAACACGATCTATCGTGTAGCCGTCGGGAAGCTGCTGGGGGTAGTGGGGGGCCCAGATGGCCCCGTCTTTGCACAAAAAGCTCAGGGGAAGCCGCTGGCCGAAGGCCACACTGTCCGCCATGGCCTGTAAATCGACGGTCATGTCCTCGGTATCGAGCCATGCGTAGTAGCCCTCCGTCTCATTGTGCCAGGCGATTGTCTGGCCTTCATCCGAAACCTGCATGGTTCCGCTCTGACCGGAGACGGTGACTTCGGAACTTTCCGCGGAAGCCGGCGTGATGCCGTCTCTTTCTGAGGTGGAGATGATATAGGTGATGGTCTGTCCGGCGTCATTGGCAAACTCGATGCTCTGGGTCGTCCGGTCTATAGGGGAGCCGCCGACCATCCGGTATCCGTCAGGAAGCGCCTGGGGATAGCAGTCCGTCAGAACGTTTTTGGTCTCCACGCTGCCATCTGTAGAAACCGTGGCGGTGGGGACATCATACTGTTTGACGTTTGTATGGATTCTGGCGTAGACCGCCACGGCGCACCCCACCAGCAGCACGGCCAGGGCAATCACGGCGGCAATCAGGACAAGACGCGGTTTCGGGCGCTTGACCGAACGGGGCGTTTCTTCGGTTTTTGCCAGTCTGGCAGATTCCAGTCCGCCGATGGCAAGGAACAATTCTTCACATCGTTTCATACTGCATATCCCTCCTGAGTCAGGTGCGCTTTCAGCTTCTTCCGTGTGCGGCATAAGCTCTGGTTGACGGAATCCCGGCGCAGGCCGTAGCGGGCGGCGATGGCTCCGGCGTCCTCCAGGAAGAAATACCGCCGCAGGAAGATGTTCTGTTCCAGCGGAGAAAGGGTGTCCAGGAGCTTGCCAATGGAGCGGGTCAGCTCCTTGGCCTCCAGCGCCGCGCCAACCTCTTCGCCGGTGCCGACGCATTCCGCCAGCTCCTCCAATACCAGTGGCAGCTCCCCGCCGCCCCGCTTCTGGGCGGTGAGATTGCGCCAGCGGGAGAAGGCGAGATTCCGGGTGATCTTTGCCAGAAACAGTCGCAGCACCGCAGGCTTCTTGGGCGGCATGGACTGCCAGGCTTTCAGGTATGTATCGTTCAGGGCCTCCTCTGCGTCCTCCCGGCTGGGCAGGATGGCATTGGCCAGGGAGAAGCAATAGGGGCCGTATTTGGCATCCGTCTGGGCCAGGGCCTGTTCATCCCGGGCAAAGTACAGCGCAATGATCTCTTCGTCGCTCATAGGTGGATTCCTCCAATCTGTGTAAAAAGGCCTTTGCTATATTAGACGCATTTTGTGGGGCTGCGCTGACAGAAAACTGAAAAATATTTTACCATTGAATGGAAATTTCATCAAGATGGGGTGAAAAATGGCTCTGCTGACGCTTTTTTCGGTCAGCAGAGCCATTTTTTGGGGTAATGCAGAAAGCGGCTTATTGGGCGGCTCTGCGGGTGGAAAGATCCTCCAGGTACCGGTGGAATTCTTCGAGGGGCTGCGCCCATTCCACCGCATAGGCTTCGTCACCCCGGTGGTCCTCCAGGTTGAAGATTTCCAGCAGGTCCCGGGCCAGGGCTTTGGAGAAGACCAGAGAGCCCTCCACATTCAGATGGCTGTGGTCATAGTAGTGTTCCCGGAAGGTGAGTCCCAGGCGCTGAACCTGCGCGTAGGTGCAGTAGTTCAGATAGGGGATCTCTTTTGCCTCAAAATAGGCCCGCATTTTTTCCTCGTTGGCGGCATAGACCGCCGCATCCTGAATTTTCGGGGGCGTGACGGCCACAACTTCAATGCCCTTGCTTTGGCAGAGCTCGATGATGCGGTTGTAGTAGCCTACGCTGAACTCGGAGAAGGTATCCACGGATTCTGTATAGTTCCAGAGGTCCGGGGTGATCTCATCCGTGCCCTCATAAACGGCCTCATAGAGCATGGAACCCTTCTGGTAGCTGGGGTAGGCATCATCGAGCTGCCGGTCCGGCTGGAAGTTCTCTGCGGTAAGCTCACTCCACATGGTGTGGTAGCGCAGCAGGGGGAATTTCCAGGAAAGATAGGACTGGGTGTCGTCCACAGAGCAGATTTCCCGGATCATCTGCTCTTTCAAGGCCTTGTCCGGCATACACTCCACCACTTTCCGGTAGATGCTTTCCTGCTCGTGGGGCTTCATGTCGTCGAACAAACAGCTGAAATCGCAGAGGACAATATCCGGGGTCTGGTATTCCAGGGCGTAGAGCAGCTGATAGTAGGCCGTCATGGCGCAGCGGAAGGTGATGGCAAAATTGTAGCCGGTAATGCCTGCTTCCTCGTAGGTGACGATGGGGTCATAGGCGGCATAGAGCTCGCTGGTGCCCAGGCACAGAACGTCGATGGAATCCGGGGCAGCCTGGGAATAGCGTATATTCCGGGTGTACAGGTTTTCGTTTCCGGACCACCGGTAGTGCAGGATGCTCTGGGCCCCGGAAAAGCACAGGGCGAAGAGCAGCAGAAAAACGGCGGCGCGAATCAGATATTTTTTCATAAACCAATCTCCTCCCTGCCTAGAATTCCTGATAGATGAAGGAAGAGGCGGAGAATTCCGGCCCGTAAATGCCGAAGATGATGATGGCAAACACAGCCAGAAGATAGATGGCAAACCGGGTCACAATGTCCTGCCGGAGAACGGTCTCCCGGAGCTTCACCTTCCGCTCGTGGAGAATATCCACGGCAATCAGCAGTGCAATGCCGAGGTACATCAGACGGATGTTCTTGTAATCCAGGCCGTACCCGCACAGGGTTCCGTCAAACAGGATGGCGGTCTGCCGGAGACTGAAATTCCGGAATGTCCTTGCCATGAGAGAGAAGGCCTGGGGCAGGTCCTTGGCCCGGATGAAGAACCGGCCGAAGGTCAGAATCAGGAAGGTCCGCAGGGCCTGGAACAGCTTCCAGCTCAGAGCGTTCTCGTTGATGTGCAGGGCGGTCCGCACCTTTTTGTACCAGGGGCCCAGCAGAACGGCGGTGGAGACAAAGAAGGCCTGATAGCAGCCGTATACCACATAGTTCCAGCCGGTGCCATGCCAGACGCCTACCAGAATGAAAACGATCACCGAGGCCAGAGTTGCGGAAAACACCTTTTTCAGGTACTTATTGGGAATTTTCTTGGAGAACTTCATGACGGACCGGTTGAGCACAATGGGGTAGTACAAATACTTCTCCATGAATTCTCCCAGGGACATATGCCACCGCTGCCAGTATTCCGTGACGCTTCTGGAAACCAGGGGAGAGCGGAAGTTTTCGGCCAGACGGATGTCCAGCATTTCGGAAAGACCCATGATCACATCAATGCCGCCGGAGAAGTCGGCGTAGATCTGGAAGCTATAGAGCACCATGGCCCAGAACAGCAGAAAGCCCCCTGCGGCCTCGTCTTTCAGAATGGCCATGACCAGAATGCCGATCCGGTCTGCAATGACCACCTTTTTGAAATAGCCCCACAGGGAGCGCTGCATCCCCATGATGATCCGCTTGCCCTCGGGCTGGTGGGTAAGCTTGAACTGGGGCGCGGTCCTTTTGTAGAGATTGACAGGGCCCTGGACGATGGAGGGAAAGTAAGTGATGAAGAGAAAATAGTCCAGGAAATTCCGCTCTGCCTTGTGCTTTTTGTGGTAGATGTCGTTGGCGTAGGCAATCATGGTCAGGGTGAAATAGGACAGCCCAATGGGGGAGACCAGCGCATTGACGCAGATCCCCTTGCTGCGCAGAAGGTCCTGCAGGAGCAGGAAGGTGTCCTTGAAGAACTTGAAATAGCACAGAATCGCCAAAGACAGCACGATGTCCAGCCAGAAAATCCGGCGGGCCTTGCTTTTTTGCTCTAAAAGGATATTTTTCTCAATGAGAAGCCCTGCCCCGTAGGAAATGGCCACGCACAGCGTGATGATGAGCAGGGATTTGAGGCCGGATGTGGCGAGGATGAAGAAGAGATTCGCCGCCAGAAGCACGCACCTTTGGCCGTTCTTCACCTTCCGGACGCCATAGTAGAGGGCAACCACTGCCAGGGCGAAGGCCACATAGCTCAGGGATTTCAGCTCCATCTTTTTACCGCTCGGCCAGCTTCCGCTCCACCATGGCGCAGATGGCGTCCAGGCTGTTCAGGTTTTCCGGTTCAATGTCGTCGGCATCGATGGAAATATCGAATTCGTCCATCAGGCTGGTGACGATCTGGATCACGTCAAAGGATTCCAGCAGGCTGTCGTCAATCAGGGCGGTCTCGTTTTCAAAATCGATGTCCGGCTGGATTCCCTCCAGCAGCTTCAAAATGCGTTCTTTCATAGCTCAGTTCTCCTTTATGTATTGGTGTTTCAGCAGTGTTCTGTCGATTTTTCCGTTGAGATTGATGGGCATTTCCTCCAGAGGGACATACCGGTTGGGCAGCATGTAGTTCGGCAGCTTTTCCTTCAGTGCCTCGGTCAGGGCCTTCTGCTCCGTGCTTCCCTCGTAGATGGCAACGATTTTCTGGGTCTTGTGCTCATATAGGCAGCAGCCCCGCCGAATTCCGGGCACGGCGCTGAGGGCGGTTTCGATTTCGCCCAGCTCAATGCGGTGGCCCATGTGCTTGATCTGGGAGTCCTTCCGGGCCAGAAAGACGATCTCGCCGTATGCATTGTACTTTCCCAGGTCTCCGGTGCGGTAGATGCGCTCGTAGTAATTCTTTTGCAGGGGATTGCGCACAAAGGCCTCGTTTGTCTTTTCGGGATTGTTGAAGTAGCCATGGGCCAGGGAGCAGCCCCGGACGCAGATCTCGCCGACGGTGTCCTGCTCGGTGACCAAGGTGTCGCCATCCAGCAGCATGACCTCCGTATTGCTGCAGGCGAAGCCGATGGGGATGGGCTCCGTGTCTTCGAATTCCCGCTCGATTTTGTAGTAGGTGCAGTCGCCGGTGGCTTCGGTGGGACCGTAGAGGTTGGCGTATTTCACCTCCGGCAGGGCCTTGCGCCACATATTGAACTGCTTTGTGGGCATGACCTCTCCAAGGAACATGACTTTTTTCAAAGATTCCGGCTTTTCCTTGTCCAGAGCCCGGAAATTCACGATCATGCACAGGGCAGAGGGCACCCAGTCGATGCAGGTGATGCGCTTTTCATTCAGAAAATGCACCAGCTTTTTGGGCAGGGAGAAGAATTTCCTGGGGACGATGTGCATGGTGGCTCCGCAGCGCAATGTGGCGTAGATGTCCTTTACGGAGGCATCAAAGTAGAAGGGCGTCTGGTTGGCGAAGACCTCGTTTTCGTCAAATTCGAAGGTTTCGCACCACCACTCCGTGAAATTGATGACGGACCGGTGGCTGACGAGAACCCCTTTGGGCACGCCGGTGGAGCCGGAGGTGAAGATGGCATACACCGGGTCTGTATCGATGGACCGGTGCTGCCGGGCCTGGATTTCCTGCGTCCGCACCGTATCCGCGGCCTTGAGCTCCTCTATGTAGTACACGGTGCAGCATTCCTTGACCGCCTCGGGAAGGGGGTCCTCTCTGCGGGCCAGAAGGTGCTTGGCTCCCAGGGTATCGATGATCAGCTTGACCCGTTCATAGGGCATCTGCATATCGATGGGCACATAAAAGCCGCCGGTATAGGCAACACCCAGAAAGGCCTCAATGACCTCTACGCTTTTGTTCATGTATACCAGCACGGGTGTGCCGATGCTTACGGCATCCAGAAGACCGCTGGCGATTTTCAGGGCGCTGTCCTTCAGCTCGGAAAAGGTGATCTCCCGGTTTTCGTCGCAATAGGCCTTTTTGCCCCCAAATTTCTTTTCCGTGATCTCCAGATAGTCTATAACGTTTTTGATCATGTCTTACTGCCTCCATGGGCCGGGCACGGGAAATGCAAACGTGCTCCGGAATTCTCAAAATCAGGGAGAAAACGCAATTTGTGCCAAATTATCATCCTGATTCTACCACAGCTTCGACCAAATAGCAAGGTACTTATTGCCCTTGCCGGTATCGCAGAAAACGCCTCCTGTGTTTGGAAGCACAGGAGGCGTCTGTTATCTCACGAAGCTGTATTCAATGCTGTCGGCGTAGCGGTAGTAGAAGCTGCTGCCCTCGCTCAGGCCGGAGAGAAGCTCTACAAGGCTGCCATCGGACAGGCCGGTCTGAATCTCCACAGGGTCTGTGAGGGTGTCGGTTTTCTCGTTGTAGCCGGTATAGAGCCAGGATTTCCCGGCATCGAAGACGACGGCCGCAGCGGGCACGGTGGGAACCGTTCCGGAGACGCCGGTAGTGATCTTCACGGAGGCATTCATGCCGGAGAGCATTTTTCCGTCCCTGGGCAGGGTGACGGTGACGGTGTACTTGGTGTTGCCGCCGGAATTCTCTCCATAGGGGTTGATGGAAGTGATGGTACCGGTGAAGCTGCTGCCGGGCAGGGCGTCCAGGGTGACGGTGGCCTCCATTCCCGTTTCCAGAGTGCGGATATCCAGCTCGTCCACCTGGATCTGCACGGTCATTTCCTCGTCGGCGGTGATGACGGCCGCGTCCTTTTTGGTAGTGTCATAGCTGTCGTAGGCGGCAGTCTTGGCGGCGGTGCCATAGCCGGACAGTCCCCCTGCCATGGAGGCCATGCCGCTCAGGGCGCTCCCGGAACCCGCAATGCCGGTGGAGAGGCTAGGAAATTGGCTGGGGTCAATGGACGGCATGCCGCCGGGGACGCTGGTGCCGGTCTTCTGGTAGACGATGATCCCGACGCCGATCAAAATGGCATCCCCCTCGGAGATCTGCTCAAAGCCGGATTCGATCCAGGCACCGCCGGTGCTGAGCAGCACGGTCTGCTTTGTGTAGGTAAGCTCCTGGGTCTGCACGGGAACGGTGGGGTCTAGCATATCCGCGAAGCTCTGGGTTGCCAGCTCCTCTGCGCGGATGGTTTTCTGCACGGCATAGGTCAGAACGCCCTCGGAGAGTCTGGAGGCATCCGTAACCTGGCCCAGAATATAGGTGGCGGTTTCGGTTTCATCGGTGCCGCTTCCGCCGGCGCCGGGCTGGGGATCTTCGCCTTCCCCCGGGTTCTGGCCGCTGCCGGTGCCCGGGTTCTGGTTTCCATCCGGATTCTGGCTCTGGTCTTCCCCGGAAGGCTGTGCTTGCGGCGTATCCGTGTTTTCCGTTCGGATTCCGCCCAGGGCTGTGTAGCCGGGGCTGGCCTGGCTGCGGGTCTGGGTCAGCACGGCGGGGTCTGTATAGGAAATCTCGGTGTCTACGCCGGAGACAATGCCGCCGCAATCGGCGTGGAGAATGCCGTCCTTGGAGAGCCGGACCAGGCTTTCCATCTGGTCTTCCAGTTCTGTCCGGCGGTTTAAGAGCCGGGCGTACTCGGCGGTGTGGCCGGTGTCCTTCAGGGTCAGCAGGGCGCTGCCTGCGGATACCTGCTGGTTCTCCTTGACGCTGATTTGGGAGACGGTCCCGTAAGCGCCGGCGACCCGCAGGCGGCTGTGGATATAGAGATTCCCCGTTCCCAGGGTTTCCCCGTCCTTGGTGGTGACGGTCACGCTGTCGTCCAGGGGGGCGGTTTCATCGGAAAGAGTCACGGTGGCGGTGCCATCGGAAACGCTTTCCACGGTGCCCTCCAATGCGGTGCCGTCGGAGAGGGTAACGGTGACGCGCTGCCCCACCTCTGCCCGGGTCTCCAGATCCACGGCCATAAGCCCATCCAGGGAAAGCAGCAGCAGCGCGCCGTTTTCGTAGACGGTGTCCGCAGCGGCAGTGCCCTCCCGGGCATAGATCTTCTTCACCCGGCCGGCGGTGCCGGAGCGGATCACGGAATCATTGGTCTTGCTGCTTTCGGAGGCAATGGCCGCATCCAGGGTGTCTATGACCTCTTGCAGCTCAGAGATGGCTGCCTTCACGGCCACAAGGTCCACCTGGGCAATGGGGTCTCCTTCCGAAACGGTTTGGCCGTTTTTTACATAGTAGGTCTCCAGCTCCAGAGCCTGGGGCAGACTCTGGGCGGTGCCCTCCTGGGAGCTCAGGGTGCCGCCGCCGGAGAGCACCGTAGAGATGGTGTTTTCCTCGGGCACAGCGGAGAGGACCTTGCTGTTGACCTTTGTAACGGCGGAAATGCCGGAGGGCAGGGAGGCGACGATCAGGGCAATGGCCAGAATGACGCAGAGCAGCGTTATCCATTTTGCCCCGCTGCCGCCGCGCACTTGGGTATCGTCCTCCTCTTCCTCGGGAATGAGGGGCGGCATATCCGTTTTCTTGCGTTTCTTCATAGCTTAACCTCCTTAGCCGCCGTAGTGCAGGGCCTCAATGGGCGGCAGCTTGGCGGCCTTGTTGGCGGGGTACAGTCCGAAAATCACGCCGATGGCAAAGCAGAAGGCCACGGCGATGACCACCACGCCCCATTCCAGACCAAAGGAAACGCCCATGCTGGCAACCATCACGGAGATGAGCCGCAGCACCACCCAGGACAGGAACACGCCAATGGCGCAGCCGATCATGCACAGCACCACGCTTTCCAGCAAAAACTGCTGCAAAATTACGCCCCGGCCTGCGCCGATGGCCTTTCGAATGCCGATCTCTCTTGTCCGTTCGGTAACGGTTACCAGCATGATGTTCATAATGCCGATGCCGCCGACAATCAGGGAGATGGCGGCAATGCCGCCCAGAAGCACCGTCAGAATGCCGGTGACGGAGCTCATGGCGTCCTCCAGCATATTCTGGGACAGCAGGGAGAAGGCGTCCTCATCGTCCTCAAACCGGTCCAGCAGCAGCCGCTTCATGGCGCTTTCGGTGGCGGCCATATTGCCGCTTTCCGGAGCGCTGACGGAGAAGCTGGTGATGGCGGAGGAGACGGTGGCGGAAAGCCGCATGAGGGTGGTATAGGGAATATAGGCGATCATGGAGTTCTTGGTGAGAATGCCGGTGAGGGATTCGTCATCGTTTTTTAGAATGCCTACAACGGTAAATTTCCGGCCGTCCAGGGAGATCTCCTCTCCCAGGCAGTCCGTATAGCCCACCATATCCTCGGCGGTTTTCTCCGTGATGATGCACACGCTGGTGTGGTTTTCCACATCCGCCTGGGTGAGAAACCGGCCCAGCAGCACGGTCTGGCCGTTGATGGGGGCATAGGCGGGGGTAGCGCCGTAGACCGTGACGGTCTTGGTGGTGGAGGAGTATTTGCCGGTGGCGGTGGTGGTGGCAGAGGGGGCCGCCAGACCGATCTGGGGGTCTGCCATCCACTCGTCCAGGGTGTCCAGGGTCACGGGTGCGCCCTTGTCATCGGAGACGGTGACGGAGAGCAGATTGCTGCCAAGGCTGGAGATGGTGTCGGTGACGGTGCCGGTGGCGCCGGAGACCAGGCTCACCAGAATGACCAATGCCATAACGCCGATGATAATGCCCAGCATGGTCAGAAATGCCCGGAATTTGTTGCCGGATATGGACTTCATTGCCATTTTGAATGCCTGGATCATGCGTCCACCTCCGTCAGATGTCCGTCCTTGATGCGCACGATGCGGCTGGCCTGTCTGGCTACGTCGTCATCGTGGGTGATGAGGACAATGGTATTGCCTGCGTCGTGGAGCTCGTGGAAAATATCCATGATCTCCACGGTGGTTTTGGAGTCCAGGTTGCCCGTGGGCTCGTCCGCCAGAATCAGACTGGGCCGGGTCACAATGGCCCGGGCAATGGCGACACGCTGCTGCTGGCCGCCGGAAAGCTCCGTGGGCAGGTGCTTGGCCCGCCTTTGCAGGTCTACCCTGGCCAGGGCCTTCTCCACCCGTTCCTTCCGCTCGGCCCGGGGAACCTTCTGGTAGATCAGCGGCAGCTCCACATTCTCCTCGGCGGTGAGCTTGGAGATCAGGTTGAAGCTCTGGAACACGAAGCCGATCTTCCGGTTCCGGATTCGGGCCAGCTGATTTTCCGTATAGTCCTCAATGGGGGTGCCGTCTAAGAGATAGGTGCCGGAGTCGGCGGTGTCCAGGCAGCCGATGATGTTCATCAGCGTGGACTTGCCGGAGCCGGAGGGGCCGATAATGCTGACAAATTCGCCGGGATCGATGTGCAGATTGGCTTTGTTCAGGGCATAGACCTTTTCGCTGCCGATCTGATAGATCCGGGAGATATCCTTTAGATCAATCATGCTTGCCTCCTCAGCCGCCCATGTTGGGCATGCCCGCAGGCATCTTGGATACATCGGGCATGGCGCTGCCCTTGTCGCTGCCCCGGTCGCCCCGGCTGCCCATATCGCGCATACCGCCCATGCCGGAGAAGTCCCCGGAGGTGGAGAAAGTCATGCCGCCGAAGGTGAAGGTCTGCTCCTTGGGGGTGTAGTACACGGTGTCGCCCTCTTTTAGGCCGGAGACGATCTCCGTGTAGGTGCCGTTGGTCAGGCCCAGGGTGACCTCCGTCATGCCGCCCAGGGTGTCGGTTTCCGCGTCATAGGCGGTGTAGACATAGGCGGTGGTGCTGGTCTTACGGATGGCATCCGCAGGCAGCAGCAGGGCATTGTCCACGCCCTGGATGGTCACCTCGGCCTTGGCGGTCATGCCGGAGAGCATGCCGGGCTGCTTGTCCAGGGTGATCTTGGCGGAATAGCTGCCGTCGGTGCCGGTGGTGTCGATTTCCGTAACAGTGCCCACATAGTGTTCGTCACCCACGGACTCCACGGTCAGGCTGACCTCCTGACCAACCTCCAGGGAGAGAATGTCCGTCTCGTCCACAGAGACGGTGACGGTCATGCTTTCGCCGGGGTCAAGGGTGGCCAGGGTGGTGTCCGTCAAAGGATCGGTGCCTACGGTCAGGTCGTCCAGGGATACCAGGGTTTCCAGGGTGCCGGACTGCTCGGCCACCAGGCCGCCGTCCTTATAGAGCTTCACAAGCTTTTGGTAGAGCTTTTCGTAGTCCTCCCGCTGCTGGAGCAGCTGATTGTATTTGGCGGAATCTTCGGTGTCGCGCAGGGTGAACAGGGAGGAGGAGGCAGTGACCTTGGCGTTCTCCCTGGCGGAAACGGTGGAGACGGTTCCGGCATAGCCGGTGACCTTCAGGGGGCTGTGAATATACACTTCCCCGGCCAGCGCACCCACGGTGGCGGTGTCGCCCACCAGAGGCCCGTCGTCGGAAATCAGCACCGTAGCCTTACCGCCGCTGACGGCGTCCACCGTGCCGTCCCACTGCTTGCCGTCGGAAGTGGTGACGGTGACGGTTTCGCCTACGGTCAGAGCGTCGGTCTCAATGTCTACAGCCAGGAAGCCGTCCAGGCTCAGCTCTGCCAGGCAGCCCTTGTCATACATAATGTCTGCCACGCTGTCGCCCGATTCCGCATAGATGGCCTTGACCCGGCCGGAAACACCGGCCTTGACGGTGGAGGAAACCTTGTCCTTGCTGGCCTCCTGGAGCTGGCCGTCCAGGTCGTCCAGGGCGTCCTGAACGGTGGACAGGCTGGTCAGCACGGTGCTGGTGTTGGTAGAGGCCAGAAGGGTGCCCGCTTCAACGGTGTCGCCCTGCTCCACATAGAGCTTTTCCACCTTCACGGTGGCGGGGACGGTCAGGTCCTCCACATTGTCACTGGTCAGGCTGCCGCTGCCGGAGACGGTGGTCTTGATGGAGCCTGTGGTGACGGTGACGGACTTGACATTGCTGCCGCTCTGGGCCGTCACGGACCGCTGCACCCGCTGCCGGACATACAGTGTACCGGCCAGTCCCGCTACCAGGACCACTGCAACAATGGCGATGACCCGCTGAACGGTTTTCTTCCGTTTCTGGGCTTTTGTTGGTTTGGCCATAGAGAATTCCTCCAAAATCAATTGTTAAAGTTTATTTTATAGGGAAAACCTGAAATCAGTCTGAAGAAAAAATGAATAGGCTGTGAACAAAGAAACCGCAGACATGCAAAAAGCCCAAAAAACAGCACTGCGGACCGGCTTTTACCGGCTTTGCAGTGCTGCTTTGGCCTTTCCAAACAACGGTTACCCGCCGTGCTCCTGGAGATAGTCTGCGATGGCATCCACAAAGACCTCTCCGAACCGCTTGACCTTGACGCTGCCCACGCCGTTGACCTTGGCGAAGGCCTCCAGAGTCGTCGGGGCCTTGCGGGCCATGTCCTCCAGGGTTGCATTGGAGAAAATGATGTAGGCGGGGACGCTTTCCTGCATGGCAATTTTCCAGCGCAGCCGCTTGAGCATGGCCAGCAGATCCGGGCTCTGCTCCCCGCCGACGGGACTGCTGACCGGGGCGCTTGCCTCTGCCTTGGGCAGGCGCATGGAGACGGTCTTGCCCTCGAAGAGCACCCCCTGGGCCTTCTGCGTCAGGCTGACGCCGCCGTGGACCGGGTCTGTTTCCAGATACCCCTGGGATTCCAGGCTCTCGGTCATGGCCCGGAGGTCGTCCTTTCCAAGCTTGCGCAGCATCCCATAGGAGCCCAGCTTGTCCAGCCCCAGCTGCAGCAGCCGCTTGTCCCGGCTGCCCAGCAGGGTGCGGACTACGCTGGTGAGCCCCAGAGAGTAGCCCAGCTTGGCGCTCATCCGCTGGACGCAGGAGAGGATCATCCGGGCCTGATCGGTGATGTCCCGTTCCTCCAATTCGGCACTGCAATTGCTGCAATTGCCGCAGAAGCTTTCGTGTTCCTGGCCGAAATAGTCCAGAATGTAGCCCCGCAGGCAGCTCTGGGTTTTGCAGTAGTTCACCATGACGTCCAGCCGCTCCAGATCCTGCCGCTGCTTCTGTTCCAGCTCCTCCTGGGAAAGCTCCCCGGAAAGGGCGGGGTGCTGGATCAGGTATTTGGCGGTCTGCACATCCCCCGGGGCATAGAGCAGGATGCACTCGGCCCCTGCGCCGTCCCGCCCGGCGCGGCCTGCCTCCTGGTAGTAGCTTTCCAGACTTTGGGGCATATTGTAGTGAATGACATAGGACACGTTGGACTTGTCAATGCCCATGCCGAAGGCGTTGGTGGCCACCATGACGGTTTTCCGGTCGTAGAGAAAATCCTCCTGGTTATCCCGGCGCTCCTCATCGGGCAGACCTGCGTGGTACCGGGTGGCGGCAATGCCGTTCAGCTGCAAATTCTCGCAGACCTCCTCCACGGCCTTCCGGGTGGCGCAGTAGACAATGCCCGCCTTGTCCCGGCGTTGCTGCACCAGCTCGATAAGGGCGGGCAGCTTCTGCTTGGGCCGCCGGACCTCAAAGCGGAGATTGGGCCGGTCAAAGCCTGTGACCACCCGCAGGGGATCGCGCAGCTGCAAAATCTGGGCGATGTCCTGGCGCACTGCCTCCGTTGCCGTGGCGGTAAAGGCGGAAACCACGGGGCGTGGGGTGAGAATGTTCAGAAAATCCACAATTTTCAGATAACTGGGCCGGAAATCCTGGCCCCATTGGGAGATGCAGTGGGCCTCGTCCACCGTCACCAGGGAGACCTTCCGGGCCTGGATGGCCTCCAGAAAGCCGTCGGTCAGCAGCCGCTCCGGGGCCACATAGATGATCTTATACATTCCGGAGCGAATATTGCGGTAGACCAGCCGGATCTGGGCCGGGGTCAGGGAGCTGTTGATATAGGCTGCGGCCACACCGGCATTTTTCAGGGCCATGACCTGGTCCCGCATCAGGGAAATCAGGGGAGAGATCACCAGCGTGACTCCCTCCAGCAGCAGGGCGGGGATCTGGTAGCACAGGCTCTTGCCGCCGCCGGTGGGCATAATGCCGAAGGCATCCTGCCCCCGGAGCTGCGCATCGATCAGCGCCTCCTGCCCGCCCCGAAAGGCCGAATAGCCAAAGACCCTTTGCAGGACCGATTCCTTTGTTTCCATGTTTTTCCTCTCTTCGCATTGTTCCAACAAATAAGGCAAGTATAGCATAAGGGGACAGGGAAAGCAAATCATTTGCTCCCTAACCTTCCCCACCGGGGAAGGGGGACCGCCGCAGCGGCGGTGCGTCGCGCAGCGAATCGAATCTTCTATAGCTGCCGGTGGCAGCTATACCATAATTTATGGAAGAGGGGCCCTACGAGAAAGACTAGTGCGTATTTTCCAACCGCTTCCGCTCAAAAGGCCCCTCCTCAGTCAGGGCTAACGCCCTGCCAGCTCCCCCGGAGGGGAAGCTCTTAACCTTCTCCGGGGGGAAGGGCAGAAGGCTTTTACCGATACTGCAAATACTCCAGAAACTTCTTCACCGCCACGGAGGCGGTTTTGCGGTCTCTCAGGGCCAGGGCGGTTTCCCGGTAGGCGGGGACGTCCAGCTCCTTGGCGACGATGTGGAAGGGGGTTCGCTTCAGGATCATTTCCGTCAGCATACTCACCCCCAGGCCGCTTTCTACCATGGCCATGATGGCATAGTCATCCCAGGTGGTGAAGTGTACCCGGGGCTTCAGGCCGTTGCGCTCGAAGACCTCGGAGACCTCTGCCTGGGCGGCCTTTTCCAGCAGCATGAAGGGCTCTGCACACAGCGCGGCAATGGGGACCTTGTCGCAGCTTTCCAGCGGGTGCCCCTCCGGCAGAATGGCCAGAAGCCGGTCCTGCCCCAAAGGGATGGTATCGAATTCCGGCCGGGTAGGCAGCCGCAGGAAGCCGCAGTCCACCCGGCCCTGGGCGATCCACTCCTCAATTTCCGAGTAGTCCCCCAGCAGCAGCTCATAGTCCACCCCGGGATAGTCCTTCTGGAAGGCCTTGATGATGTTGGGCACCCAGTGAATGGCGCCGCTGGAGAAGGTGCCGATGCGGATCATGCCGGACTGCACGCCGTGGAGGTCGTCCACCTCCATCCGGAGCTTCCGGTATTCTGCGCAGACGCTCTGGGCATAGGGCAGCAGCCGGGAGCCGTCGGAGGTCAGGCGGATGCCGTTCCGGTCCCGCTCCAGAAGGGGGATGCGCCACTCCCGCTCCAGGTCGCTGATCATCCGGCTGACGCCGGACTGGGAATAGTTCAGCAGTTCAGCGGCTTTTGTAAAGCTGCCTGTCTCCACGGTCTTCAAAAAGGCCATGTATTTCAGGATATTCATCTCCATGGCATCATCCTTCTTTCATTCGATTTTGTTATGGACTCTATGCGAAACATTCGCTTTTCAAATGCTTGAGCTCATGATACAATCCGCTCATCCAAAAGTCAACACCGAAAGAAAAGAGAAAGGATGAGCATTATGACCTCGACCGTTTGCATCACCGTGACGATCCTTGTATACCTGCTGGGTATGCTCTGGATCGGCGCACACTATGCCAAGAAAAATTCCTCCACCGCCGACTTCTATCTGGGCGGACGCACCCTGGGACCTTTGGTGACCGCAATGAGTGCCGAGGCATCCGATATGTCCAGCTACCTGCTCATGGGCCTGCCGGGGCTGGCCTACCTGTCCGGCGCGGCTGACGTGGGCTGGACGGCCATCGGCCTGGCGCTGGGGACCTATTTCAACTGGCTCTTCACCGCCCGCCGCCTGCGGCGCTATACCCAGATCACTGAGAGCTACACCATCCCCCAGTTCCTCTCCCGGCGGTTCCATGACGAAAAGAGCATCCTCTCCGCCCTGGCCGCTGTGATCATCATCATTTTCTTCATTCCCTATACGGCCTCCGGCTTCGCAGCCTGCGGCAAGCTGTTTTCCAGCCTCTTCGGCATCGACTATATGACGGCCATGCTGGTGTCCGCCGTGGTCATTGTGGGCTACACCGCAGCTGGGGGCTTCCTGGCAGCCTCCATTACGGATCTGGTCCAGAGCATCATCATGACCGTTGCCATCCTCTTTGTGCTGGTCTATGCCACCGTCCAGGCCGGGGGCATGGGGGCCGTTCTGGAAAATGCCAGAGCCCTGCCCGGCTACCTGTCCCTGACCGAGACCTACGCCGTCGGCACCAATTCCGCCGCCCCCTACAGCTTCCTCACCATTGTCTCCACTCTGGCCTGGGGCCTGGGCTACTTCGGAATGCCCCATATCCTGCTGCGGTTCATGGCCATCGGCGACGAGAAGAAGCTGAAGCTGAGCCGCCGGGTGGCCTCTGCCTGGGTCACCGTTGCCATGGCCCTGGCCGTACTTATCGGCATCGTGGGCAAGGCTCTGTCCGGCATTGGGGCCATTGCCCCTCTGGAGGGCTCCAATACGGAGACCGTCATCATCCGCATCGCAGAGCTTTTGGCCAAGGGCGGCATTTTCCCGGCGCTGATGGCCGGTCTCATCCTGGCGGGCATTCTGGCCAGCACCATGTCCACGGCGGATTCCCAGCTGCTGGCGGCATCCTCCAGCGTGTCCCAGAACCTGCTGCAGGAGGCCTTCCGCTTCAAGCTCAGCCAGAAGCAGAGTATGCTGGCGGCCCGGCTCACCGTCATCGCCATTGCCATTCTGGGCATTTTCATTGCAAAAGACCCAAACAGTTCCATTTTCGGCATCGTCTCCTTTGCCTGGGCGGGCTTTGGCGCGGGCTTCGGCCCCCTGGTGATCTGTGCCCTGTATTGGAAACGCACCACCTTTGCTGGTGCCGTCTCCGGCATGGCGGCGGGGGGCGTTATGGTCTTCCTCTGGAAGTACCTGATCAAGCCCCTGGGCGGCATCTTCGGCATCTATGAGCTGCTGCCTGCCTTCCTGGTGGGGCTGCTGGTGATCGTTGTTGTCAGCCTGCTGACCAAGGCCCCGGACGAAAGCGTCTGCGCGGAGTTTGACGCAGCCAGAGCAGAGCATACCCTATAATTCCATATTCCCCAAATCCTTCCCCCGGGACGCAGCGCGCGCCCGGGGGAATGTGCATAAAGGGGCCGCCTGCAAAATCGGGATGGGCATACAGAGGGAAATTTTGTTCAAAGGGTGAAAATTTTACAAAAAACGGAATCACTGTAGCAATAACGCTTTCTTTGTGGTATACTTACTCTGAAATGCTATGGGGATACCCCCTGGCGCAGAAAATGAATTAAGGGATGGAAGGTGCGTTTCTTGACAGAAGAACTGAAACTTGATCTGAAGAAAAAAGCCTGCCAGGTCCGCATGGGGATCATTGAATCTACCCATGGGGCCAAGGCCGGTCACCCCGGCGGAAGCTTGTCCGCCGCGGAGATGTTTGCATACCTTTATAATAAGGAGCTGCGGGTAGACCCCAAGAACCCCCGTTGGCCGGACCGGGACCGCTTTGTGCTGTCCAAGGGCCATACCGCTCCGGGCCTGTATGCCGCGCTGGCTTACCGGGGCTTCTTCCCCGTGGAGGACCTGCCCACCCTGCGGCATATCGACAGCTATCTCCAGGGCCATCCCAATATGAATACCGTTCCCGGTGTGGATATGTCCACCGGCTCTCTGGGCCAGGGCATCTCCGCCGCTGCGGGTATGGCCAAGGGCGCCAAGTACCTGGGCAAGGACAGCAATGTCTATACGCTGCTGGGTGACGGCGAGATCGCCGAGGGCGAGGTGTGGGAGGCCATGCTGTTCGCCGCCCACTACCATCTGGACAACTTCTGCATGATCGTGGACCTGAACGGCCTGCAGATCGACGGCCGGACCTGTGACGTTATGAATACCGCTCCCGTGGATGAGAAGGCCAGAGCCTTCGGCTTCCATGTGGTGGAGATCAACGGCCACGATTTTGACGAGATCGAGAAGGCTTTTGCCGAATTCCACGCCTGCACCGATAAGCCCACCTGCATCCTCATGCACACCACCAAGGGCAAGGGCGTCAGCTTTATGGAAAACCAGGTGGGCTGGCACGGCAAGGCCCCCAACGACGAAGAGTACAAGCAGGCTATGGGCGAGCTGAATGCAGCCATGGCGGAACTGGAGGCAGCGAAATGAGCGAAGTGAAGAAGATCGCCACCCGGGACAGCTACGGCAATGCCCTGGTAGAGCTGGCGCAGGGCGGCGCGGACAACCTGGTGGTTCTGGACGCGGACCTGGCCGGTGCCACCAAAACCGGGATTTTTAAGAAGGCCTACCCCGACCGCCATTTCAACTGCGGCATTGCCGAGTGCAATATGATCGGCGTGGCTGCCGGCCTTTCCACCATGGGCCTGGTCCCCTTTGCCAGCAGCTTTGCCATGTTCGCCGCCGGACGTGCCTTTGAGCAGATCCGCAACTCCGTGGGCTACCCCCACCTGAATGTGAAGGTAGCCGCTACCCACGGCGGCATCTCCGTGGGCGAGGACGGTGCCAGCCACCAGTGCTGCGAGGACTTCGCCCTGATGCGGTCCATCCCCGGCATGGTGGTCATGTGCCCCAGCGACGATGTGGAGGCCAAGGCCGCCGTGAAGGCCGCCTATGCCTATGAGGGCCCTGTGTATATCCGCCTGGGCCGTCTGGCCGTGCCTGTGTTCCACGATGCAGAGCACTTCAACTTTGAGATCGGCAAGGGCGAGCAGCTCACCGAGGGCAGCGACGTCGCCATCATCGCCACCGGCCTGATGGTCAACGAGGCCCTGATGGCCGCCGAGAGCCTGAAGGCCCAGGGAATCCATGCCCGGGTCATCAACATCTGCACCATCAAGCCCCTGGATGAGGAAATCGTCCTGAAGGCTGCCCGCGAGTGCGGCAAGGTCATCACCTGTGAGGAGCACAGCATCATCGGCGGCCTGGGCGAGGCCGTCTGCTCCGTCGTCAGCGAGAAGCTGCCCGTCCCCGTGCGCCGCATCGGCGTCATGGACCAGTTCGGTCACTCCGGCCCCGCCGCCGAAGTCCTGCGTGACTACGGCCTGACGGCAGAAAACATCGTCTCCGCCGTCCGCGAGATGGTCCGCCCCGACCAGCCCGCCGCCGCTGAATAAACCTCTACTTAGCCTTTATTAGCGCGGCCTCTACTTCGCGCTTTCTCGTTCTCTGCTTATTAAGTTCCTCACAAATAAATTATCCACTGCCGCTGTCGGGACTCTCTTCCTCCAAACACCCGATGGCGGCTTTTGTGCGCCCATTTTTCCCGATGATCCCCCATTCATCTCCACACAAAGAAGGTATCCAAAATGGATCTTATTTTCCAATTTCTCCGCATTATGGTATTCTGCTTCGCCGGCGAGCTCTGCTATAACTTCCTGCCCCTCCCCATCCCGGCCAGCGTCTACGGCCTGCTGCTTTTGCTGGCCGCCCTCAAACTGGGGTGGGTCAAATTGGAACAGGTGCGCACGGCGGCGCTGTTCCTCATCGGCATCTTCCCGCTGCTGTTCGTCCCCGCCGCCGCAGGCCTCATGGACCTGTGGGCGGAGCTTCACGCCATGCTGCTGCCGGTGCTCATCGCGCTGGTGCCGGTCACTTTCCTGGTCATGGCCACGGCGGGCCGTGTCACCCAGCGGTTCGCCAAGGCCGAGCCCGAACTGGAGGAGGAATTAGCAAATGACGATGCTCAATGATTTTGACCTTACGGAAGTCGCCATTGCAGAGGGTATGCCTCCGCGTATCGCAGATAACGCGCAGATTCCATATTTTGAATATGTCCTTGCCAAG
>ERZ772861.676-NODE-676-length-34726-cov-21.379770_pt1 | contig 34726 bp, 30 predicted proteins | sample MGYA00512135_ERZ772861 | MGnify/ENA primary metagenome ERZ772861 (study PRJEB29015, sample SAMEA2737700) | human gut metagenome | biome: human gut; feature: human-associated habitat; material: faeces | place: China | collected 2012 ...
TGGAAAATCGTACTTTTGCAGTAAAGAGCTGTGGTTGCTTATGGATGCTTATTTTGGGGTTTCCGCTATATTTGCAACTCGTTCACGCAAGTTGCTCATACAGTGATGCTGTTGATTTTGAGGAAGTAAAGTAACTTATACATCATAGAAAGTCCATGTAATTCAACGAGTTACATGGACTTTTTGTTTACATACAACTGCAATGTTTACTAAAACTCAACCAAGTTGACTATCAAGAATAATGATTAATTAATTTTTATCTTTGCAATGTAAAATAAAGACTTTTACTTTAATTAATGAACACAGGCCATGCATTGCACACTATTTCTTCGACTCTTTGCCATTATTAATAAACATTCGCTCTTCGTTTACAACTTCTTGCTTTTCCAGCTTGCCATTAACGAAGACGAATGAGGTGGTAACGATATACCATGCTTCACTATACAAATATTCTTTATAAAACAGCACTTCCTGATAATCGCCTTCATTATTCACCTCTTTATTAATACTATAAGGTTCGCCGAATTTCTTTATAAAATCATCCTTGCTAATCCCTAACTCAACATCGGCTTTAACAAAATCGCTCACTGTCTTATTAAGATAGCAACCGCTGAAAAGCAAAGACATAAATAACATCACGACACAATGTTTCTTCATACAATGATTTTATTTAAATTTGATATGCCATATCACAAAAGTAAGTTTTTATTTTTACAATAAACATATTTATAAAACAACATCACAAGAGATTTATGATTTTATATTTCTAATTCACATTTATTATTTTCTATATTTATCTTTCCATCTGATTAAATCACGATAAATTAAAAACAAAATAAAGCAAGTCTAAAATGCTTAACGCTGATTATACAAAAATAATTCTATGACTTACGCATAAAAAGTGGGCCACTTTTGAGTGAAAAGTGGCCGAGTTACGGATCATAAACAGGCCACTAACAGATTGAAAGTAAAACCTTTTGTTTGTATTACACAATACCAGCTACACATAGACGACAAAAATTAAATTCCAACATAAGTATCAAGAATTATTACAATTTTCAGGCAATTTAATTTTATGCTAAGCCAGCACACATAAAAAAGGCTCCATATAAAGACATAATAAAAATTAGAAACTATGAGATAAAAATAATGTGTGTTTACATTCAGTCGAGCCTAATTGCAGAACGACGCCCAAATAGAGCATTAGGATTTTTAAGTCTTTAGTTTGTAAGAGCTAATAGAAACATCTTTTAACGCAAAAAAGCAGGAAAGTATCAGAACTATATCATACTTTTGTAAAAAATAGGCCCATGAAAAAGCTAAATGTCATATTATCAATACTTGTTGCCGGCATTACGGTAACTTTTGCACAAGTGCCTTACAGACAAGGCACAAGTCAAAGGACGGACTCTTTGAAAATAATGGCAAACAATATGCGAACGACTTCATTTCGCACATTGAGCGCTGACGGCAAAGACTCCACGCGATACAAGCTAAAGGTGTACAAGATTGACAAGAATGCCGTAAAGATGCCTAAGTATGATGCCTTCAAAGAAAAGATGAAGAAAGAACCACTGGCTGGCGATTTATTGAAAAATGTTGTCGGAAACATTGTCAAATAACCAGACGCTAAAAATGGTGAGCTTAACTAAATCAAGCAATTATAATAGTTGTATCCAATAGCATAATAAATAAAAGGAGACCTCAACACTACAGATTTCTTGAAAATTAAAAGTGCGGTTGTGGCATGGCCACAACCGCACTTGCATGACTTGTTACTTATCGAAATGAAACCGTAAGACCAATCAAAAGTCTTTACGGTTTCATGTTTTTAATTATTTCCTAACAAACTTATAGCTTGCAGTCTTGCCGTCGGCAGCCTTGACAGTTGCAATATAAACTCCTGAAGGCAGGGCGGAGAGACTTATCACATTAGCGTTGGCTGTACGCAATACACGGCCTGACACATCGCTGAGTGCTATGCTCTTCACACCGTCTGCGGCACGCAGTTCGTTAGCAGAAATCACAACACCGGCATTTGAGTCAGTAACGGTAGAAATGCATGTCGGAGTCTTGTCTACATAGATTCCGATATTATCAAGCAACAGGCAGTCTCCACTCTTAGTCCTCAGCCTTATGGCTATATAAATATCCTTTCCTGCATAGTCTGCCAGACTGATTCCGCGTGTCTTGGGTTCGATGCTTTCATCTTCAACAGTAAGAAGTTCAGTGAAACTTGCTGTATTGTCATCGCTCTCGGATACCATAATCTGGTAATCCTCAAGATACGTCTTATTGTACGAATAACCATCCCATACGAAATAGCTGTCAGGTCCGTCAATGCTAACCTGTGGCAGGATAAGCCACCTGTCGGCCTGGCTTGTGCCATTCAACCATGATGTACCGGCCAACAGATATTCACCAAACACTTCATGTTCAACAATATTGAAAAGTCCCCAACCGTCTTCATTGAATTCTTCACCTGCCGCAGGACTAACCGTACCGCCATCCTCGGCACGGAATGTGAACTCTGCCGGCAACTGGCCGTCCTCAAAGTTCCAGAATTTAGCCGGCTTGCTTACCACTGTGAAGTCTTTCGTCAGCACATTGTTGTCAGCAATTCCTTCATTATCATTAACTACCTCGACTTTCAGCGTATGGTTGCCATCGCTCAGGTCTACCAGGACATCGTTAATTGTAATTTCCGTAAGAACCTGGGGACGTGCTACGACTTCGCTTTCCTTAACCACTACGTCGTCAATGCTGACATTAATTTTGGCATTCACCTCGCTGATACCGCCATTGCCAATATTGAATTTTACATCCTTGCTACTGCTCTCACGCACGAAGTCGGGAACATTCTGCAAATCAGACAAAGCCAAATCGCCTGTCTCCGATTCAATCTTGTCGAACGAGACATCGTCGATGAGAATCAGGTTCTGGTTCTTCTCGCTGAATGCGTAGAATCCAAGGTAAATTGTCTGTGCCTTGTCAAAATGGATTATATTGACTGACTCACTATAAACGTCAACCGAGAACGGAGCATACTCAACAATCTTGTTGGTCATGCCCTCCGGAGTGGCTTCATTGCCCCAGTATACAGCCAGTTTCTCAGGATATGACTGTAAGTTGGAATACCAGAATTTAAGTACATAATAGCCGGGCTCAACATTTATCGGGTCAAGCATGGCCCAGTCGTTACCGTCATTGTTTGAGTCGTATCCATAAGAAAGGCAACCGTTTCCAGTGCGTGCCATATTATAGAATCCAGATTCTATGACTACGTCCCAAGTACCTTCGTCGTTGTTAAGGTTGTAGAACTTGAAGTCTTCCGTGTTCTCCGAAGCCTCGAATCCCATTGTGTACGGCACGTTAAGTGGTGCCTTATGCTTTACAGAAGTGTAGCAGGTATCGTTAGGATGGTCGATATCGTCAGGATGAGTAGCCCAAGCCTTTATACTGTAAGTAGCCAAAGGAGTTGAGAGGTCGGCCTTAGCATTGAATGTGTATTCCATTGTCGCACCTGCGGCCAACGTTTCATTAACTGTTTCCGTAGCTATTTCCTTACCGTCTACGGCAAACGCAACATCAAACGAAGCCAAGTCAACACGGCCATTGTTGGTTATGGCAACCTTTACAGCCTCTTGTCCGAGTCCCATACCTGAAACGGGACTGATAATCTCAGAGACCTTCACGTCAACCGGATTTGCAATAGGCTCAACTGTAACTGAACAGATGTAAAGATAGTCCTTATACGCAGTCGAAGTTGCATGGAACGCAAAATGGAACGGTTTGCCTGCCTTTCCGTCATAAAGGAAATAGCCCGCCTGTTCGTTTTTCACAATGTTATCGTATGTGGCTTCCTTTTTTGTCATGTCGTCAACAGTATTGCCTGTACCGGAGAACACTTCCATGCTCTCACCATAAGGACTGCCCACAAACGTGTACTTCACAATCAGCGTGCCTGTCTCGGTTGGTGTAATGGCAGGAGAAATAAGCCAATCGTCGCCACTATTGAAGTAATCGTACTTGTAGGCCACCTTTGACGGAGAGCCTTCCTCGTTGAAAAGCCATGTTGCTCCGTCGCTGTTCGCATCAACAACGGTCCAAGTATTAAACTCGTCAACCGTGTCGAATGTTGTCGAATAGATTGCATCCGCATGCGCAGAAACAACCGACAACATCATTAATAACAAGAGTATTGATATTTTCCTCATAATTAATTCGTTTGGGTTTCACTTATAAACAGAACCATAACATTCCATAAGGCAGAACCCTTTAACCTTACAAAAGTATGTATAAAAAGTACTTCCAATGTGTAAAATTAATAAATCACCCTTATACCTCGTTATAAAATGCAAGTATTTTATTTTAAATTAACACAAATACGTTAAATCCCCAAGATTAATCAATAAGACGCAACAATACAACCGTAAAATACGGTTACAATAAAACAGTAGGAATCATTTATCCAACAAAAATAAAAAACCAAATTCCTTTTATTTCGAATAATCGAAATTTTACCGTATCTTTGTGCCCAAATAAAATCTAACAAAATGAAAACATCCAAGACACTCTTCATGTCGGGCCTTATGTTGGCGGCCATAACACTGCCATGCAACGCCCAAACCAAAGACGGAGGCATATCAAAAGACATGCTCCAGGTGATCAAGCAGACACAACCGCGTACACCGACCGACCGCGCGTTGTTCAACGCCTTGGCGTCTAACAGTATCGACGCACTTGCCGTAAACCAGGCAAACCAGGGTGCTATTGACACATACTTCAGCGTTGAAACACCCAAACAGAGCATCACCGACCAGAAACAGAGCGGTAGATGCTGGATGTTCAGCGGCTTCAACGTACTGCGCTCGTCGTTTGCACAGCGCACAGACTCGCTCACCATCGAACTGTCGCACGACTACCTGTTCTTCTACGACCAGCTGGAGAAAGCCAACCTGTTCCTACAAGGTGTCATCGATTGTGCCGACAAGCCCATCGACGACGAACGCGTGCGCTTCTTCTTCAAGAGTCCTATTAACGACGGAGGTACCTACTGCGGCGTTGCCGACCTTGTGTCGAAGTACGGACTCATGCCCGCTGAAGTCATGCCTGAAACATATTCGAGCGACAATACAGGCAGAGTGGCAAGCCTGCTGAAGTCAAAACTGCGCGAATTCGGCCTCAAACTGCGCGACATGGTAGCACAAGGCAAGAGCAAGGCCGACATCAAAGCAGAAAAGACAAAGATGCTGTCAGAGGTTTACAGAATGCTTGCGCTCACAATGGGCGAACCGCCTACCGAGTTCACATACGCCTTCAAGAACAAGGACGGACGCACCGTTACCGAGCCTAAGAAATACAATCCAATGACTTTCGCAGCCGAAATACTTGGCGACGCACCAGTAAAAGGCTCGTTCATTATGGTGATGAACGACCCGCGCCGCGAGTACTACAAGACCTACGAAGTTGAATACGACCGCCACACATACGACGGGACCAACTGGAAATACCTCAACCTGCCTATGGAAGACATAGCCAATCTGGCCATTGCTTCGCTTAAGGACGGACGAAAGCTTTACAGCTCATACGACGTAGGCAAATTCCTCGACCGCAAACGCGGATACTGCGATGTCAACAACTACGACTACGGCTCGCTCTTCGGCACTACGTTCGGCATGGACAAGGCGCAGCGCATCATGACATACGACAGCGGCTCAACCCACGCAATGACGCTTACGGCCGTTGACCTGGACAAGGACGGCAAGCCCGTCATGTGGAAAGTCGAGAACAGCTGGGGCGGCAGCTGGGGCCAGCAAGGATGCCTGATAATGACAAACGAATGGTTTAACGAGTACATGTTCCGCCTCGTGGTAGACAAGAAGTACGTACCGGCAAAGACGCTGAAGCAATACGAGCAGAAGCCTGTAATGGTTATGCCTGAAGACCCGTTGTTCCTGCCGGACGAATAATAACATAAAGCCTTCATTTTAAATTCATCAAGGAGAACAAGCAAATGAGTACGGTAATATATCCTTCGCCTATATTCGGCCCCGTACACAGCCGCAGGCTAGGCATATCGCTGGGCATCAACCTCATGCCGGCCGACGGCAAGGTCTGCACGTTCGACTGCATATACTGCGAATGCGGTTTCAACGCCGACCACCGGCCCAAGGCCAAACGGCCTACACGCGAGGAAGTGGCTGAAGCCCTGGAGCGGAAACTGGCCGAAATGGTTTCAGACGGCCAGCTGCCCGACGTGCTGACATTCGCCGGCAACGGCGAGCCGACAGCCCATCCGGACTTCGGCGGAATCATCGACGACACAATCCGCCTGCGCGACAAGTACTGTCCGAAAGCGAAGGTATCTGTATTGAGCAACGCCACAAGGGCCATGCTGCCCGAAGTGCACAAGGCTCTTGAGCGTGTAGACAACAACATACTGAAGCTCGACACCGTAGACCAGGCTTACATCGAAAAGGTAAACCGCCCCACCTACTCTACTTACGACGTAAAGGAGGTTATCGAAGCAATACGCTCGTTCGGCGGCAAGGCCATCGTACAGACAATGTTCATGGGCGGAACTATGAACGGCGAGGACGTGGACAACACCGGCGAAAAATATGTCGGCCCGTGGCTTGAGGCGGTGAAATACATAAAACCGCGCAAAGTCATGATTTACACGATAGACCGCGAGACACCTGACCACGACCTGAAGAAGACATCGCCAGAGGTGCTCGACGCCATCCGCGACCGCGTAACGGCCTTAGGCATTGACTGTTCGGCAGCATATTGATTCAAATAAAACATTACCGGCCGCCATGCCGCATACCGTCATACAGTAAAGACGGTTGCAGCATGGCGGCTTTTTCATGCCTGACGGCCGGTAAAAGGAGAAAACCAGTCACACGGCATGTCAAGAAAACACGGGCATTCAGATAATTTGTAAAAACATTCTTTCCGTAATTCTCAATTTCTCCGTACTTTTGCACGGTTTTTAAGGAAAGGATAACACACTATGCCAAACATCAACGACATGACCGTAGGCTCGCCTACGCGCGACATTATAAAGTTCGCAGTTCCGCTGATAGGCGGATACATCCTGCAACAAATGTACCTGATTATCGACGCGGCGATAGTAGGCCAGTTTATCGGAGTCAACGCACTGGCGGCCGTCGGCGCCTCGTCGTCCATAATGTTCCTCATCATGGGCTTCTGCAACGGCTCGTGCGCAGGCTTCGCCATACCAGTGGCGCAGGAGTTCGGAGCGAAAGAATACTCAAAGATGCGCGCCTACGTGGCCAACGCCCTGCGCATAGTGGCGGTAATTGCGGTCGTAATAACAGCGGTCACGGCAATATTCTGCGAACACATATTAAAACTTGTCAACACGCCCGACGACATATTCCACGATGCCTACCTGTTCCTTCTGCTCAACTTCCTGGCCATTCCTTTCACCATGTCTTACAACATACTGGCAGGATTCATACGATCGCTGGGCGACTCGAAACAGCCTTTCTACTTCCTTATAGCAGCATCGCTGCTCAACATTGCGCTCGACTTCATACTGATAATAGGCCTCGGCATGGGCGTTGAAGGCGCAGGAATAGCCACGATGACGGCACAGGCTTTCGCCTCGGCGCTGTGCTTGACATACATAAGGAAACACCTGCGCATACTAATACCTACTGGGGGCGAGCGGGCGTATGACGACAAGAAGACAGGCCGCCTGCTGATGAACGGCATACCTATGGGCATGCAATTCTCGATAACGGCAATAGGCGTAATAATGCTGCAGAGCGCCAACAATGCGCTTGGAACGGCCTATGTGGCAGCGTTCACCGCGGCGATGCGTGCCAAATACCTCTTTACCTGCGTGTTCGAGAACATCGGCGTGGCCATGGCAACCTACTGCGGACAGAACATAGGGGCGCAGAAAATCGAGCGGATAAGACTCGGAATATGGTCGGCAATAAAGATAACGGCAGTGTATTTCGTATTCACGATAATCGTAATATACCCCTTCGCAGACGATATGATGCTGCTTTTCGTAAAGTCGGGCGAACATGGAATCATCAACAACGCCGCCCTTTACATGCGCCTGTCAAGCTATTTCTTCCCGGCGTTGGGACTGCTAACCATTCTGAGATACAGCCTGCAGGGCCTCGGATTTTCCAACCTTTCAGTGTTGTCGGGCGTCATGGAGATGATAGCACGCTGCGGAGTGAGCCTCTGGCTGGTACCGGCGTTCGGCTTCCTCGGCGTGTGCTACGGCGACCCCACGGCCTGGGTGGCTGCCGACCTGTTCCTCGTCCCTGCCGTATACTTTGTCTACAAAAGGCTTAAAAGCAAAATAAACCGGCAAGGGTAAAACGCAAAAGGGCGGAAACAAGATGTACACCATGTCTTGTTTCCGCCCTTTCCAAAATACTGGTTCTGTCAGTCTTATACTTTATTTTACTCCTTCAGCATATCTTTCCACACCTTCCTGAGGCGCTCAACCAAAGGCTTGACCTTTACCGTAGCATTGCGTCCATTTTTGACATCAACACCTTCAGCTACAAGGACAGGTTCCCTGTCACCTCCTCCGGGCAAGCCAACAGGCTCATCCATTGCCTGCCCGCCGCCATCAAGGGCAACATCCGTACCAACCGGCTCAACTCCGCCGGCAGCCGGCCCGTCGTCCTTGCCTGTGTTTACAGTAATCTCAATATCGTCAGGATTCTGTTTTTCCGCTTTTTTGCCGCCCTTTCCTGAAGAGTAAAGTTTCTTTATCAACTCATGGTAATGCTCGCTATCGTCGACCACGTACTTATCATTTACGCGGACAAAGCCGTCGTTCATGTCGTCAAGTCCTGTGGCAAGTATGGCTATCTTGGCGTCATTTTCAAGTGTGTTGTCGTCTGAAACGCCCCATATAACCTCAATCTGCGGCGACAGCTCGTCCATGAAATCGTCTATTTCCTGCAACTCGTCAACAAACAGCGGATTGTCCTTGCTGGTGTAAATGTTGAACAGTATGCGCTTGGCCTTGGTTATGTCGCTGCCGTAAAGCAAAGGCGAATCAAGGGCGTCTATTATGGCTTTCTCCACACGGTGCTCGCCGCCGGCGCGGCCTATGGCCATTATAGCCCCTCCGCCGCTCTTCATTGTCGACTCGACATCACGGAAGTCAAGGTTTATGTCGCCCTCAATGGTTATCAGCTCAGATATGCTCTTGACGGCGTTGCTCAATATGGTGTCGGCCCGCTTGAACGCGTCCTTCACGGAAATGCGTGAATCTGAATATATGTCGCACAGGCGTTCATTGTTGACGATGAGCAGCGCATCCACATTCTTGCGCATCTCCTCCACACCCTTCAGGGCCTTGATTATCTTCTTCTCCTTCTCGAAATAGAACGGTATCGTCACCACGCCGATGGTCAGCATACCCATTTCCCTGGCTATCGAGGCCACCACGGGACCGGCGCCGGTGCCCGTGCCACCGCCCATTCCGGCTGTTACAAACACCATCTTAGTCTCGTCGGAGAGCAGTTTATGCAGCGCATCCATGCTCGACTCGGCCTCCTTGCGCCCCTCTTCGGGCACTCCGCCGACACCGAGGCCTGTATTACCGAGAAGCACCTTGACGGGGACGGGCGACTTGGCAAGCGACTGGCTATCGGTATTGCATACGGCGAACGTCACGTCGCAGATGCCCTCCTGGTACATGTTGCGCACCGCGTTACACCCGCCACCGCCAACGCCTATGACCTTTATTATCCTTTTCGTCATATCGACGGGGTCGCCGAAATCTATTACTCCGTGTCTTGTACTATCCATGTCTGAACTTTTTTCAAAAGCGGCACCACCATACGCGGGGGCGCTACACCGCCATATCCGTTGCAAAGATAACCAACTTTTCCATTATGCCAATGCGCCGGCAAGGCTTGCAGACGAAAAAACATCAAAGATAATCATAATTTTAATAAAATAATGGATTACTTTTGCAGCATGGATTACACGGAGGGGAAACAACAGGAAGCCGAAAGACTGGCGGAGGAACTGAGCCTTACGGTAAAGCGGCTGCACAGCATGGGGCGCTACGACCTCATGCTGCAGGCAATAACCGTGCCCTTGCTCGAACAGCTGCAGATTGAGGCCGCCAGGACAAGGCTCAGCCGACTGGTGATAACAGCCGACTTCCGCTTCATCCTAGCCGACTATAACAAGGAAATAACCCTCACCCCCGTACACAAGGCCATCTACATATTATTCCTTGACCACCCTGAAGGGATTGAGTTCAAGGACTTGTCCGACTACCGTGACGAACTGCTCGCGATTTACAGCAAAATAACGCCGGGCACCGACCCGGCAAAGATAGAGGAGACGATAAACCGCCTGACCGACCCTACCGACAACGCAATAAACGAGAAATGCTCAAGAATCAAGGCTACGTTCGGCTGCATGATGGACAAGTACACACTGGACTACTACATGATAAGCAGCCACACTACAAAGCACTTCAACAGCTCGTCGCGAGTGTGGTTCAAGCGTCTGAAGCTGATCACCCTGCCCCGCGAACTTGTGAGAATGGACTTCCGGCCTGCAGCTGTCTCCTCAGCGACACTACCCACAGGCGGCAACAGTCAGAACGATTAGCACGCACGGAAGCACGAAGCATAATACACTGGCAGACAACACATTACGACATACGTTACAAAAGGCCGTGTTTTGCAATGCAAAACACGGCCTTTTACACTGCAAAAGGTTACCTTTTGCAGCATGAAAGGCAACATATTGGAAACACAAAGAAAAGCGGCAATAGATTTTTTAACAAAATGGGCGGCTATAATTTCAGTAATAACGGCTTTTTACTTATCTTTGCCCATGATACGGAATACCTTCACTACAAAGGCATGGCCGTGCAAAACAGACTATACCAAATAACTCTTATATCATGAGAAAAATACTAATATTACTGCTGGCCGTCATAGCCATGACGGGATGCGACAACAAGAAATCGGCTGAAGAGCTTTTTAAGGAGACATCATCGGGCGTTGTAGTGGTGCTGAACGAGTATTACTACGAACTGAAGCTGCCAAACGGCAACTCGCTATACTTCACCGGACTTGACGAGGAGGGCGACATAACGGGGCTAACGGCCGAGGTGAACGAGGCTAAGGCGAACCGCAGCATGCTGACGGGCACGGCCTTCTTCGTAGACGACAAGGGCACGCTGATGACCAACAGGCACGTGGCAGCCCCGGCAATAGACGCCGTGACGGCACGCCGCAGCATGATAAACATAATGAAAGCCATGAAGCTGTACTTCGCCGAGGCCATGAGCACGCTGTCCGACCAGTTCGACGTACTTGAGAGCCAGAAAAGCTCGTGCTCGTATGTTGACTTCTACGGATACATGCACGTGGACCAGGAGAGGCTGGCTGAAATAAACTCGCAGCAGACGGAACTGAGGCGGCAGTACAACCTGCTGAGCCAGTCGAGCGACGAGATTGACAGCAACATAGACCCGGAGGGCATAAAAATACAGGCCGTATGCGAGCTTGGCATAGCCTACAACGACACCTACGTTACGACGGACAAGGACTTTATCGACAAGAACCCGTGCGTGGTTACGCGCACGTCTGACAAGGAGGACGTAGACCTGGCACTGATACAGCTGAAGAACAAGAAGACACCCGAGGGCGCACACATATTCAAACTGCGCGGCGAAGGCGGCAACGGCAACTTCCTGGACGGACTGCTTGGCGGCAACGGGGCAGACGAACCGCTGAAGATAGACCAGCAGCTGTACATGATAGGCTACAACGCCGGACTGGTGCTAGCCAACACCAAGCAGGGAATAAAGGTGCAGATGACAAGCGGCAAGATAACACAGCTGCCCGACGGACAACGCCTGCTGTACAGCATACCGACGCTGCAAGGCTCGAGCGGAAGCCCCGTAATAGACGAATACGGCAACCTCGTGGCCGTGAACTTTGCAAAGCTCGGCACTACGGACAACTTCAACTTCGGCATTCCCGAGGAGCGGATAAAGGAGTTCCTGAAACGGTAAGACACCGGAACTGCATCTTACAGGAGCGGCAATAAAACCGCCGCATGAAATAAGAAGAAACATAAACGGCCGTTTACACGATGAAAACGGCCGTTTACTATTTTGTTACCACATCTTGCTAATCAAGCCGAGCTTGGTTGCATCGATGAATTCCTCTATGTGGCGTACCTCCGGACCGTCTGGCACCTGCTCCTTGATCTGGCGCACGGCGTCGAATACGCTCGTCTGTCCGTGGAACACCAGTCGGTAAGCGTTGGCTATATGGTCCTGAACCTTCTTGTCAACACCATGCATCTTAAGTATCGTGGCATTAATGCCGCCGTACTTTACGGGGTTGTCGCTGGCGATGATGTAAGGCGGAACGTCGCGACTCAGGCGGCATCCGCCCTGCACCATAGAGCCTCGTCCTACGCGTACGCCCGCATTGGCAATCACGTTTGACGAGAAGATAACGGCGTTCTCAATCTCGCAGTCGCCTGCTATCTTAGTACCGTAACCGAACACACAATCGTCGGAAATCTTTGTATCGTGAGACACATGGACACCCTCCATGAAGGAGTTGCGGTTGCCTATGGTAGTCTCTCCGCTGCAAAAAGTGGCACGGTTGATAACTACATTCTCGCGGAACGTATTGTCGTCGCCGATAACCAGCGTAGACGCGTCGCCGCAATAGTTGAAGTCTTGAGGCACGGCGCCAAGCACTGTGTTCTGGTAAACCGTATTGCCACGTCCGAGACGCGTTCCGTTCATTATGCTGACGTACGGATAGATAACGCAGTCGTCGCCGATGACAACATCGCCCTCAATATATGCGAAAGGATAAATCGTAACATTTTTTCCTATTTTCGCCTTTGGGTCTATTTCTGCTTTTGGACTTATCATAACTTTAATTCATTTTATGCCTTACATTTAATCCCTTCCTCCGCCGAGTGCATAATACAGATTGACGACAGCCTGCATCTTATAGAAGTCGTCCTGCACCTTTGACAATTCTGCGTTGAGCAGCGACTGTTGGGCCGTTATGACCTCAAGATACGTACTGCTGCCCATGCTGAACAAGTCTTTGGTGTATTCAACATTCTTTGTCAGGCTCTCTATCTGCTTCTGCTCCAGCTTGCTCTTCTCGTCAGACGAGTTGTAGAGCACAAGGGCATTGCTGACCTCGCTTCCGGCAGCAAGCACCGCATTCTGCCATGTGTTATAAGCCTGCTCCTGCTGTGCCTTGGCAACCTTGAGTCCGGCTATGAGCTGTCCGTTCTGGAATATGGGCTGTACAAGGCTTCCAACTGCACTGAGCAACCACTTACCAGGGTTGACGATGCCTCCACCGCCGTTGTTGGTAAACGCGCCGCTGGCACTTATAGAGATGTTCGGATAAAACTTAGAACGTGCAGTCTGTACGTCATAGAAGCACTGTGCAAGCGCCATCTCGGCATAATGCACGTCGGGACGGTTGTTAAGCATCTGGATGCCAACGCCAGTACTGAACTCCGTAGGCAACGACTGGTTTTCCAGCTTGCCGCGCCCTATGGTTTGGGCCGGCTGGCCCAACAGCAGTGAAAGCGAGTTCTCGGTTTCACGAATCTGGCGCTTCAGGTCGGCAGCCTGTGCCAATACTGAATAATAGTTGGCCTCAGCACTCTGCACGCTGGTCTCTTTAGCCATGTTGAGATCCTTCTGCAGCTTCATCATATCCCATGTGTCCTTGGTCAGACTGGTCATGTTGTCTACAATTTCGAGCTGCTTGTCAAGCATCATCAGCGTATAATAAGCATTGGCTATGTTGGCTATCAGGTTGGTCTTTACCACAAGCTGGTAGTCCTTTGTTGCCAAAAGTGCCATCTGTGCGCTACGCTTCTGGTTCAGAAGGTTACCGAAAAGGTCGATGCTCCAGCTTGCGTTAACCGGCAGCGAATAAGTCTTTGTTGCCTTGCTTCCGTCCCATGAAGATATGGTTCCCTGCGGAGAGAACGTGAACGAAGGAACGAATGCCAACTTGGCAACGGTCAGCTGTGCTTCAACCATTTTCACATTGAGTGCGGCATTGAGCAGGTCTGTATTGTGGGCAAGCCCTTGCTCAATAAGAGCCTGCAACTGTGGGTCGGTAAACACACTGCGCCACGGCAAGTTACCGAAACTTGTAGTATCGGTTACAGCCAGAGTGTCAGTGTTAGAAGTAACGTCGCGCACAAGTCCTGTGGTATTGACCTCAGGGCGTTCGTACTTCCCGTAGATTCCGCAGCTGCTCAAAAGGGCAGCGGCGGAAATCATTATCAATATATTCTTACTTTTCATTACTGTTGTTCATTTTTCGTATTATCAATCCTACGAGTGTACTGCAACAACTCGGTGTCAACAGCCGCCTTGTCATCGTCGAACTCAAGCGGCCTTACCTTCTCCTGCAAATACTGGAATATATAGAAGAGAGCCGGAACGACCAGAAGCTGGCAAATCATACCGATAAGCATACCGCCGATAGCGGCCGCACCAATTGTCATGTTTCCGTTGTAACCTACACCAATAGGTATGAGCAACGGGGCAAGACCGATAATCATGGCCAACGAGGTCATCAAGATAGGACGCAGACGGGCGCTTGCACCAAGAACCGCAGACCATGACAAGGCCATACCCGTACGTCGGCGTTCAAGGGCGAACTGTACGATAAGGATGGCGTTCTTGGCCAAAAGTCCGATAAGCATGATAAGCGCAATCTGCATGTAAATGTCGTTGTTCTTTCCGAACAGGTCGGTGAATATGAACGCACCTGCAATACCGAACGGTATGGACAAGATAACCGACAACGGAACGAGGTAGCTCTCGTACTGCGCACTCAGAATCAAGTACACGAAGGTAAGACAGAGGGCGAAGATGATCATCGTCGAGCTGCTCGACTCCTGCTCGGAACGTGTCAGACCGGAGAACTCGTAACCGAAACCGGTCGGCAACGTCTGGCTGGCAACTTCCTCGACGGCGCGGATTGCGTCACCAGAAGAGTATCCGTCGGCTGCGGTAGCGTTGACGTCAATAGAGGTAAAGAGGTTGAAACGGGCAATTTCCTGCGGTCCGTAAACTTTCTTCATTGAAACGAACTCGTTGATAGGAGCCATTCCGTTTGCTGTGCGAACATACACATTGGTCATGCTCTTCAGGTCCTCACGCATCTTCGGGTCTGCCTGTATCATTACACGGTAGAGCTTACCGAAAGAGTTGAAGTTAGAAGCATAAAGACCTCCGTAATAACCTTGCATGGCAGTAAGCACCGTATTTGGGTCGATACCACTCTGCTTACACTTGGCAACATCGACATCGATCATGTACTGCGGATACTCAGAGTTGTAGGAAGTCATAGCCGTTGCTATTTCCGGACGCTTATTAAGCTCGGCCAGGAAGTTCTGAGTAATCTTGAAGAAGTTGTTCACATCACCTCCGGTACGGTCGAGCATTGAGAACGTCAGACCGTTGGTTGCAGAGAAACCTTGCACCATAGGCGGCTGGAAGGCCAATATCTGGGCACCCTTGATGGAAGCTGTCTGCTTGTAAATCATGGCAAGCACCATCTGTGAACCCATGCTGTGGACATTGAAGTACTTCATGAAGCCTTCTTCCTTGTCGCGGTCTTCGAACGACTTCAGCTTGATAACGAACGTACCCTGGTTAGAGCCTTGTCCTGAAATGAAGTTGTAACCGGTGATACGCAGACGGTTCTCGATAGCCGGGTTGGTTGCAAGCATGGAGTCAACCTGATCCATTACCTCATTTGTCTTTTCAAGAGAAGTACCAGGAGCGGTTGACACCGTACAGAACACGGTACCAGTATCTTCGTCAGGCACGAGACCGGTCTTCGTGTTCATCGCAGTAAATACAAGGGCTGCAACTCCTATTACTACTGCTATGATTGCGATTACAGGCTTCTCAACCAACTTGCGTACACTCTTGGTGTACTTGTCCTGAACCTTTCCATAGGCACCGTTGAAGGCTGCATGGAAGCGGTCTATGAAAGACATCTTACGTGCAGAGCCGTCCTCGTTCTTCGGTTTCAGCAATATGGCGCAGAGCGCAGGTGAGAGCGTCAACGCGTTGATAGCCGAAATCACGATTGAGATAGCCATCGTTATACCGAACTCCTTGTAGAACGTACCAGACGTTCCGCCGATGAACGACACAGGGATGAACACGGCCGACATCACAAGGGTAATTGAAATGATGGCTCCAGAAATTTCGTTCATCGCGTCAATCGACGCCTGGCGGGCCGACTTGTAACCAAGGTCGAGCTTGGCGTGGACGGCCTCGACGACGACTATCGCGTCGTCGACGACTATCGCGATGGCCAAGACTAACGCCGAAAGCGTAAGCAGGTTGAGCGAGAATCCGAACAAATAGAGGAAGAAGAACGTACCAACCAACGACACGGGCACCGCGATAAGCGGGATGAGTGTCGAGCGGAAGTCCTGCAAGAAGATGTAAACCACGATGAACACGAGTACGAAAGCCTCGAACAAGGTGTGTACAAGGTCGCTCATTGAAGCGAAGAGGAACTCGGTAACGTCCTGCATGTACTCGATTTCCACACCCGGAGGCAACATCGTGCGCTGGTCGTCAATAACCTTCTTGATGTCGTTTACAATCTGAGTCGCGTTAGAACCAGCGGTCTGGGTCACCATCATCATGACCGCGGGCTGTCCGTTAACCTTTGAGGTTACGCTGTAATACAGACCACCAAGCTCGACTTTGGCCACATCCTTGACACGGATGGTGTTACCGTTTGCATCGCTCGTGATGACCATGTCCTCGAACTCGCTAGGACTTTGCAGACGACCTTTGTAACGGATTGTGTATTCGTACTGGTTGTCGCTCTGTTCACCGAACTTACCCGGAGCAGCCTCAATGTTCTGCTCGGCAAGAACTGCTGATATGTCTGACGGCATGAGGCCGTAGTTCTTCATCTTGATAGGGTCGAGCCAGATACGCATAGAATACGTCTTGGCACCCATAACCTCACAGTCGCCCACACCGCTTACACGCTTGATTGCAGGGATGATGTTGATGTCGGCATAGTTCTGGAGGAACTTCTCGTCGTATCTTTCAGGGTCGCCCTTGATGGCCATAAGGAGCACGGTCGACGTCTGTCGCTTCTGCACGGTGACACCCGCCCTTGTTACTTCGGCAGGCAGCAGCGCGGAAGCCTGTGACACACGGTTCTGCACGTTCACCTGGCACATGTCGGCGTTCATGCCCTGGTTGAAGAACACTGTTATACGAGCCGAGCCTTCGTTGGTTGCGGTCGAGGTCATGTATGTCATGCCTTCAACACCATTGATTTGCTCTTCCAGCGGCACGATAACCGAGTTGAGCACGGTCTGGGCGTTGGCTCCCTGGTAATTGGCGCTCACGCTCACGGTAGGCGGCGCAACGTCAGGGTACTGCTCGATTGGCAGCGACACCAATCCGATAAGACCCAGGATGACTGTCAGGATTGAGATTACCGTCGACAGCACCGGGCGTTTTATAAAGTTGTCTAATCTCATTGTTTTATATTTTTAATGACAAGTTTACCAATGACAGGCAAACAGGAAGTTATCATATTCCCTGCGGCGGGCAAGGTTGTCCCTGCCTAATGCACGCACTATGGCGGCTGCCGGCCTGTCTGTTTACCGGAACATTACTTTGTAAGGTCTTCCTTAAGTTTGTTCAAGTCGTTCTGATGAGCGCCCATCTGGCTTGTCTTCTTCAGTTTCTCCTGATACTGGGCCTCGGTTATAGGAGTAATCTGCATACCGTCCTTAAGAGTCGTAATGCCTTGCACTACGATGCGGTCGCCGGCCTTAAGTCCGCTTTCTATGATATAGTTCTTTCCGTCGTTGTCCGGATTTATGGTAACACTGGTGTACTTGACCTTGTTGTCCTTGCCCAGAACGTATACGAAATAGCGGTCCTGCACCTGTGCAACGGCATCCTGCGGGACAACGATTGCGTTGGAAGAAGCGTGTGAAACCACGATGTAGCCTGAACCGCCACTCTTAAGAAGCTGCTCGGGATTGGGGAAGTCTGCACGCATTGAGACTGAACCTGTAGACTGGTCGATAACTCCGCTCACTGCAGCGACCTTACCTTCATGGTTGTAGGTAGTACCGTCGGCAAGCTGGAGCTTCACTGGAGGATATTCGCTGATGGCAGCATGTATTCCGCCCTTTTCCTTTGTCATGTCAAGAAGGTCTTTCTCGGTCATAGAGAAATAAACCTGCATTGTGCTGATGTTAGAGATTGTTGTAAGCGGCTCGGCACTTGACGAGCTAACCAACGCACCCACACGGTAAGGCAGGTCGCCTACGACGCCGTTTGCAGGACTGGTTACATAGCAGAAGTCAAGGTTCTGTTTTGCTGAAACATAATTGGCCTTGGCCTGTGCCAATGCAGCCTGCGCGTTCTCGTACGCATTTCTTGACGACTGCAGCTCGTATGTACCTATTACATTGTTTGCAAACAACTTCTGGTTGTTCTCATAAGTCAGTTTCGACGTGCTCAACTGAGCCTGGGCCGAATTGACAGCAGCCTTGGCCTGGCGGACTGCTGCCTGGTAAGTTACGTTGTCAATCTCAAAAAGCAGTTGTCCTTTCTTTACCACCTGACCTTCCTTAACACAAAGTTTCGTTATGAATCCTGAAATCTTCGGACGGATCTCAACGTCCTGCACGCCTCTGATTGTTGCAGGATAAGAAGTCTGCAACTCCGTGCTTTGCGTTTCGATAGTCCTTACGGCATACTCGTTGTCGCCCATCTTACCTTTCTGTCCACCACACGAGGCGAACAAGGCAGCAACAGCTGCAAGTAATAAAAATCTGTTCTTTTTCATACCTTGTTTTCTCAAAATATTTAATTATTCGTAATTGTCGACTATGCTGGTAGGCCAAAGCAAATTTGAAAACTATTTGGCCCAACACGGTTTTCGGTGTGCAAATTTACATATTAATAATCATATTTACTACCGGTCTAAATGATAATTATCGTGTTTTAACTTAAATTGATTGAAGTCGGCGAACACTCTAGTTTTTTAATAAAGTTTGTGTAGCAAATATATAAGGTGAACCTATTGGCAGGCAAAATACGGATAGTCGTATGTACTTAGCAGTGGTTTTGAACATAAATGGGCGACAAAAAGAACATTGTTACCGACAGTAAACCATGCCGATGGCGCATGCATCAAACCACAAGCGGCAGGAATACCGTTACAAGAAAAACAAGAATGACGGACTGAAAAACAGACCACATCAATGATGCCTAACATGCACCGGCTCAGTGAAACGCCATGACAGTATAGTCTTTTGACCAGCCGGCAATCAGACTTGACTGGGTAAAGAGTGCCTCATCTTTTAGCCCAAGCCGCTTAACCGGCAGGGAGTTGTCAACCCAATGCAAATATCTGATTACAAGGCAGTTACAAGCTTGTACAACGATTCACTAGCGCAGCTCCTGCAAAAGGTGGCATTTCAGCGTGCAAAAGGTTACCTTTTACCCTGCAAAAGGTAACCTTTCGTAAGGCAAAACATGGCATATTGGTTTAAGCCCGGTAAACGGCTGCCGCAACACCGGCTGAAAGGCCAACTATCAATACGCCCTAAACGGACTCCGGCGGACATGCACCGCTACAAAAACAAGCAATCCCCCGCACAGGCAACATTGCCTGTGCGGGGGATTGCGTCATATCATGACGCCTGCGCAAGGTCAGGCCAGACCCATCTGACGGGCTTTTTCGACAAGCAAGGCCATGAGCGGCTCACGCTCGTTGGGCACGCGGTTGTCGAGCACCGCGTCCTTGAGTGTCTTCTTAAGTTCGCCCACCTCGCGCGAGGGTTTCAAGTTAAACATCTCCATTATCTCCGTACCGTCGATACAGGGTTGCAGCAGGCGCTTGTAGTCTTTTTCCTTCAGGTCGTGCAGTTTGGAGCGCACAATGCGGAAATTCTCGAGGAAATGCTTCTTGCGCACCTCGTTCTTGCTCGTTATGTCGGCCTCGCACAGGGTCATCAGGTCGTCTATGTCGTCGCCGGCATCGTTGAGCAGGCGGCGCACGGCGCTGTCTGTCACCACCTCGTCGGCAATGACTATCGGGCGCATGTGCAGGTCGACGAGCTTCTTCACATACTTCATCTTGGCATCCATGGGTAGCTTGAGGCGTCGGAAGATGTCGGGCACCATCTTGGCTCCGATGAAGTTGTGGTTGTGGAACGTCCAGCCCACGGCGTTGTTCCACCGCTTTGTCTTGGGCTTGCCTATGTCGTGCAGCAGCGCAGCCCAGCGCAGCCACAGGTTGTCGGAGTGGCGGCTCACGTTGTCGAGCACCTCGAGCGTATGGTAAAAGTTGTTCTTATGCGCCCGTCCGTTACGCGTCTCCACGATGTCCAGGTTTGTCAGTTCGGGCAGTATCCGTGCCAGCAGGCCGCAACGGTGAAGGTCGACAAAACCCTTGCTGGGCGCGGCGGTCATCATTATCTTATTCAGTTCCTCTTGTATACGCTCACCGCTGATTATCCTTATGCGGTCGGCGTTGCGCATAAGCGCGTCAAACGTCTCGTCCTCGATGAAGAAGTTGAGCTGCGTTGCGAAACGTATGCAGCGCAACATGCGCAACGGGTCGTCAGAGAAAGTGACGTCCGGGTCGAGCGGAGTCCGTATTATGCCGTCCTCGAGGTCTGCCAATCCGTCGAACGGGTCGACAAGCTCGCCGAAGCGCGGCCCGTTAAGGCATACGGCAAGGGCGTTTATCGTGAAGTCGCGGCGGTTCTGGTCGTCCTCCAGCGTGCCGTTCTCCACCACCGGCTTGCGCGAGTCGTGGCTGTAACTCTCCTTGCGCGCGCCAACGAACTCAACCTCCATGTCCTTGTACTTGACCTGCGCCGTACCGAAATTGCGGAACACCGAGATGTGCGCCCGCCTGCCGAGCTGCTCTTTCAGCGCCTCGGCAATGCGTATGCCGCTGCCCACTACCACCACGTCGATGTCGTTAGAAGGGCGTTCGAGGAACAAATCGCGTACGTAACCGCCTACGACATAGCACTCGAGCCCTAACGAGTCGGCAGCCGATGATATTTTATGGAATATGTCTTTATCGAGTAATTGCGCCAAATCGGCGTCGGATAATAACTTCATAACCAATAAATCAATAATTTGATACGTGGCTGCAAAAGTACGAAAAATTTGCTTATTTTTGCACAGGATTTGTATCATCTTTGTCAAATAATCAAACAAAGGAATTATGAAAACAAGAAACTTGACCGCAATATTGGCCGTAACGGCCATGCTTTTTCTTGCAAGCTGCGGCGAAAACTCAATAGAAAGACAAGCCGGCGAAATGCTGGAAAAGGCGCAGACTGAATTCAAGGGAGGCGACTATGCCAAGGCGATAGCGACCATCGACTCGCTGAGGAAGAAATTCCCCAAAGCCATTGAGGCGCGCAAACAGGCGCTGAAGCTTTACCAGGAAGTCGAACTGAAGCGCGCCGAGATTCAGGTGCAGAATGCCGACACCGTGCTGCAACGCGTGGAAAGGGAGTACCAGGAGCTGAAAAGCACCGTAGACCAGCTAAGGAGCAAGGGCGAGGCCACGGCTGAACAGCTAAGGAACGTTAACCTGATGAGGGTGAAACGCGACTCGCTGAAGACAATATTCGACGTCGAATGCGCCAAGATAAAATACATAAAGAAGAAAATGGAGGAATAAGCCGCCGGCGCTACCGACGCCGGACAACCGGCCGCCAAGCCTGCAAAAAGCACGGCACGGAATACCGGCATGCGGAAAAAACTTTAACTTCTTTAACTCCTTAAGCTTCTTTAACTCCTTAAATATATATATCTTTGCACCGTCAAATAAGGACTTATGGCAAAAGACACTTCAAAAACTGAAGAACAATTCAGGATGGCGATGGCTGAATGCCGCTCGCTCTTCGAGAAAAAGCTGCACGACTACGGCCCCTCGTGGCGCATACTGCGCCCGTCGTCGCTGACCGACCAGCTCTATATCAAAGCCAAGCGCATAAGAAGCCTTGAGGTGAAAAAGGAATCGCTTGTCGGCGAAGGCATCAAGCCCGAATTCATTGCCCTGATAAACTACGGCATCGTAGGCCTGATACAGCTCGACAAGGGCTATACCGACCAGCCCGACATGACAAGCGCTGAAGCCATGGAACTGTATGACGCCTTCGCAGGCAAGGCTCTGCAACTCATGCTCAGGAAAAACCACGACTACGACGAGGCGTGGCGGTCAATGAGGGTCAGCAGCTACACTGACCTGATACTTACGAAGATACTGCGCGTCAAGGAAATAGAAGACCTCAACGGAGCGACGCTCGTATCTGAGGGCATCGACTCCAACTATATGGACATAATAAATTACGCCGTGTTCGGAGTGATAAAACTAAGTTTTGAATAAATGGGCGCGAAGAAGAAAGTCACAATAGGGCTGTGCGTCAACCTGTGCCGCCTGGTAGTTTCGCTGACGTTCATCTTCTCAGGCTACGTCAAGGCAATCGACCCGCTCGGCACGCAATACAAGCTGCAAGATTACCTTGAAGTAATGTCGCTGGCACCATACGTCCCCGACTATCTTACGCTTATCGCATCTGTATTGCTCGGCGGACTCGAGTTCAGCCTGGGCGTATTCCTGTTGTTCGCCATACGCCGCAGGCTGGTCACAAGGCTTACACTCCTTTTCATGGCCGTAATGACTCCGCTCACGCTGTGGCTGGCAATCAGCAATCCGATAAAGGACTGCGGCTGCTTCGGCGACGCGGTAGTGCTCACCAATTGGGAGACTTTCTACAAGAACATCGTCCTCCTGGCCGCAACAATAGTGCTGGTAATGCGTCCGCCGATGATGCCCAAGTTCATAAGCCGTACCAACCAATGGATTGTAATCAACTATACAATACTTTTCATCCTGGTTTCCAGCGTGCTTAGCCTGTACACCCTGCCTACGTTCGACTTCCGTCCCTACCACATCGGGGCGAACATAAAGAAAGGGATGGAGATACCCGAAGGCGCCCCGCTGCCCGAATTCGAGACAACATTCATACTCGAAAAGGACGGACAGCGCAAGGAGTTCACGATAGACAACTACCCCGACTCCACATGGACGTTCATTGACAGCAAGACCGTACAAACAGTCGAAGGCTACGTGCCGCCCATCCACGACTTCTCGATACAGGCGACCGACAGCGGCGAAGACATAACCGACAGCGTGCTCAGCTACAAGGGCTACTCGTTCATCTTCGTTTCACCGCACCTGGAGCAGGCCGACGACACGAACTTCGGCGAGATAGACGGAATATACGAATACTGCGTCGAGCACAAATACCCGTTCTACGCACTTACGGCAAGCACCGACAAGGGCATACAGTTATGGCGTGACATAACAGGAGCAGAATACAACTTCTACAACACCGACGAGACGACGCTGAAGACCGTAATAAGAAGCAACCCCGGACTGCTGCTGCTCAAGGACGGGACGATAATCGGCAAATGGAGCCACAACGACCTGCCTGAACTTGACGAGAAATCGCCCGCGCTTGAAAAAACCGAATACGGCACGATGCCTGAGCACTCGGTAACGAAGAAAATATCAAAGATACTGCTCTGGTACATCCTCCCGCTGCTGTTGCTGGCATTCGCCGACCGCACATGGCAGTTCACGAAATGGATACGAAAGAAAGAACATTCTAACAAAATATATCAACTTTTAAAAGGCAAAAAGAAAATGAGAAAGAAAATTGTAGCAGGTAACTGGAAAATGAACATGAACCTGCAAGACGGTATCGCTCTTGCAAAAGAACTCAACGAAAAACTTACAAGCGAAAAGCCCAACTGCGGTGTCATCATCTGCACACCGTTCATACACCTTGCAAGCGTAGCACAATTCCTCAACCAGGACATCATCGGACTCGGTGCCGAAAACTGCGCCGACAAGGAGAAGGGTGCATACACAGGCGAAGTATCAGCCGAGATGGTTAAGAGCACTGGCGCACAATACGTAATACTCGGCCACTCTGAGCGCCGCGGATACTACGCTGAAACTCCTGAAATACTGAAAGAGAAAGTGCTCCTCGCACTTAAGAACGGCCTGAAAGTAATATTCTGCATCGGCGAGAGCCTCGAGGAAAGGGAAGCCGGCAAGCAGAACGAAGTGGTAAAGGCAGAACTCGAAGGCAGCGTATTCAACCTCACTGAGGAAGAATTCAAGAACATAATCATCGCCTACGAGCCTATCTGGGCAATCGGAACAGGCAAGACAGCCACTGCCGAGCAAGCTGAAGAAATACATGCTTACATCCGCAGCATAGTAGCTGACAGATACGGAAAGGAAGTTGCCGAAGACACTACCATCCTCTACGGCGGTAGCTGCAAGGCAAGCAACGCTCCCGAGCTGTTCGCAAAACCCGACATCGATGGTGGACTCATCGGCGGAGCTTCACTCAAGGCTGCCGACTTCATCGGCATAATCGACGCTTGGAAATAAGCATCAACCACTATAAAAGAGTTGGCGGACTGACACGCTTCATACGTGGGGCATCCGCCAAACTCTTTTTTTAACCTTCCTAATCAAAATCATAACAACAAACAAGCAATGAAACAATTCGCCGTCATTTTGCTTTTGGCATCAATCTTCACGGTACAAGCTGAAGCACAGTCGTTTCTCGACGATCTAAGGGAGAAGAAGCCGGGACAAGGCACCGTGACCGTTACCCAGAGTCCTGAAATCGACGAATTGGTAAACAACACCAAACTCGTGAGAAGCCAACCGGCTACAGCCAAACCGGAAAGGCAGGAAAAGGCGGACAAACCCGCCGGCACTGAAAGCAGGACCGCGCCTCTCAACGAGCAGGCAAACAGCAGAACAACAACTGAAAGCACACCCGCCAGCCGTGAATCAGCCCCTAAGACCGATTCAGAGTTGGACATTCCTACCATCGACACGTCAAAGAAGGTGATGCGCGGCGGCAGGAAAGTTACAGGCTACAGGGTGCAGGCGTACTCTGGCGGCAACTCAAGAGCCGACCGCCAGAAAGCCGAGAACATAGGCAACGCCATAAAGATGAGATTTCCCGACCTTCCGATATACGTCCATTTCTACTCGCCGCGCTGGATTTGCCGCGTAGGCAATTTCCGCACATACCAGGAAGCCAACGAAGTGCTCAAGGAGGTAAAGAGCATGGGCTACAGGCAGGCGTGCATAGTAAAGGGCAAAATCACAGTAGCATATTAAACCTTGCCGGACACGGCGCCATACCAATAAAACGACAATTAACAGTAGCCATACCCTGGCACAACATTCAACATACATTTAACTAAGATGAATCCCGAAACTGAATTCCGCGAAGGTCTTGACGACCTCGCCTCACACTACAAAAGCATAATCGAACTATTAGGCGAGGACACCGGCCGCGAAGGTCTGCTGAAGACTCCCATGCGCGTGGCCAAAGCCATGCAGATACTCACCCGTGGCTACACGCAAGACGCGCACAAAGTATTGCTCGACGCATTGTTTGAAGAGAAATACAGCCAGATGGTGATAGTAAAGGACATCGACTTCTTCTCGCTTTGCGAACACCACATGCTGCCGTTCTACGGCAAAGTACACGTGGCATACATCCCCAACGGATACATCACCGGCCTCAGCAAGATAGCACGCGTTGTCGACATATTCAGCCACCGCCTGCAAGTACAGGAGCGCATGACGCTGCAAATAAAGGACTGCATACAGGAAACGCTCAAGCCTCTCGGCGTAATGGTGGTGGTCGAGGCAAAACACATGTGCATGCAGATGCGCGGAGTAGAAAAGCAGAACGCCATAACGACTACCAGCGACTTCTCAGGAGCATTCAACCAGGCCAAGACGCGCGAGGAGTTCATGAACCTGCTGCACAGCGAAGGAAAGCGTATCTGACGCAACAAGAGCCGTAATAACGACATTGCGGACATCGGTTTTCGAACAAAATTCAGACATAACGTAAAAATTTACACTATGCTGATGCAAGTTTTTCGCCTGCAAACTATTTAATAAATAGTAACAACAAATAAAAAGAAAAAACAAAATGAAAAAATTAAACAAGTTATTCATCATCCTTCTGTGCTGTTTCGGAGCCATGTCGGCAACATCATGTTTGAACAACGACGACAACGGCGGAATAGACCCGGAACTTTACCAAACCTACCTGACCAACATTTCAGGAACTTATTACGGAGACAATTCCGACTGGAGATACCAGAACAAGATTTATTTCTACAACGACACCATCACTGGCAGCACACTGTCAGAAAAGATCGACTCTATCGTAGGTATTACCATAAGTTTCTCTAAATACGACTCCACTTTCGCCATTACAAACGTCCCCGGAAGAGTACTTGCAAAGGAAATACCTGACGAGTACAAGGAGATGAGGGAAGCAATCGACGCTGCACCTATGCAGACAATCAAGGGTAAATTCATATTCTACAACATCAGCTCTTACGCCTACTACATGATATACCCTGAAACCGTGACATACGAAGACCTGAACTATGGCGGCGAAACCCACGACGTATCCATCGTGTTCTGGTCGCCGGTGGCATCAGGAGTTTACGGTTACATGGATAAGAAACAGGTCGTAAACCTCAGCGTATACCTTGCCTCGGTATATGTAGACGACAAGAAGGTTATCGACATATACAACGGCGTGGACGCAGGAGAGGAACAGGCCATGGCGCAACTTCTCTTCGTCGGCACAAGATAACAGCGTAAACCATAATAAATAACAGCGAATCCCTTGCCCGAAACGTTCGGCGCAAGGGATTTTTTTATTTGTACTGCCACCATTTCCCGATTATTTTGGCTATCTTTGCAATATCATCAAACCTAAAGACACACCATGAAGAAAATCATCACCCTCTTACTCGTACTGGCGGCGTTCGTCAACGCCACGGCTCAAGACATCACCGGCAGCTGGACAGGCAAGCTCGACATAATGGGCACCAAGCTAAACCTTGTATTCAATATAACAAAAGGCAGCGACGGCAAAATAGGATGCACCCTCGACAGTCCCGACCAGGGAGCCAAAGGCATACCCGCCGAAATCACCGTAACCGACGGGACAGCTGTGAAAATCACAATCCAACAGCTCGCCGTCGTGTACGAAGGCCGGCTGGCAGACGGCATGCTGAAAGGCCAGTTCACGCAAAACGGATTCTCGTTTCCACTCGAGATGAAACCCGGAACCGTTAAACAGGACCGCCCGCAGACACCACAACCGCCCTACCCCTACACAACCGAGGAAGTCACATTCACCAACAACGACGACAACGCCACCCTTAGCGGCACTCTGACCTACCCTGTCGGTTTCGACAAAATGAAGAAAGGCACCGTGCCCGTCGTCATAATGGTAACCGGCAGCGGACAGCAGAACCGCGACGAAGAACTGTTCGGCCACAAGCCGTTCCTCGTCCTGGCCGACTATCTGGCACGCAACGGCATAGCCACCCTGCGCTACGACGACCGCGGTACAGGCAAGTCAACCGGTAACGCTGCTCAAGCCACCACCGAAAACAACATGAAAGACGCACTTGCAGCCGTCAATTACGCACGCAAGACAGGCAAGTTCGGCAGCGTAGGAGTGCTCGGCCACAGCGAGGGCGGCACCATAGCCTTCATGCTCGGCTCACGCGGCAAGGCAGACTTCATCGTCAGCATGGCAGGCCCCGGCGTAAGCGGCGACAGCATACTCATTGAACAAAACCGCATGGCACTCGCCATGACCGGCCTGCCACCCTACATGACCGACGCCTACTGCACCGCATTAGCCGGCGTACTCGCCTCCATATCCGACGGCACAGCCATGGCCTCGCCTGAAGAAGCCGTAAGTAAAGCCACCGAAAAAGCCGGCAACAACCTACCCCAACAGCTTGCCGACAACCTCGCCCAAGTAATAAAGACTTCCACCCCGTGGCTCAAATACTTCATAGCCTACGACCCGACTGACGATATTAAGGCAGTAAAATGCCCCGTCATGGCAATCAACGGCGAAAAAGACACCCAAGTATCGGCACAGACCAACACAGCAGCCATACGCCGCCTGCTGCCCGGCAATCCCTCAAACACCATAAAGACCTACCCCGACCTCAACCACCTGTTCCAGACATGCACCACCGGCCTCGCCATCGAATACGGACAGATAGAAGAAACCATCGCGCCCGAAGTCCTCAAAGACATAGCCGAATGGATAAACACGGTAGGCAAAAAGAGATAACAGCCGGCCGCACCAGCGGCACGCCCGGCAATCACCGCCCATGACAGGCACAACCATTGATAAAACATTATCACCCAACCGGCATGCCAACCAAAAACCGGTACAAAAACAAAAGACGGCCTTTCGCACTCCGAAAGACCGTCTTTTGCATTGCAAAAGGCCACGTTTCACAACCCAATATGCCACCTTTTACAAGCTCTGACTTGCAACTCACACTAAACGACATTTTTCAAGCGAGAAGCATCGTAATGTCACTACCAAGCTACCCACTAACTATCACATTTATTATTGCCAATACCACATAACGTATTGGTAATTATAAATTGAGAATAATGATCGAATTATTATGTTAAAAAACAAAACTCTTACATGATAAATGTTATCGTTGTAAGAATTGACTTTTAATTAAAAAAACTAATAAAAATATGGTATTGGTAATTCACAACCTATCCCACTCTTGTATGTTTTTATCAATAAGTTTGACAATGGCTAAAGGATCTTTATTAATCCATGGACGTGTTCCATCCAAACCATCAAAGAATTTCTGAAAAGTCTTACCAAGATCATCCATTTCATAAACAGCAAGAACATAACCATTTGAAGCAAATGCTTCGTTATTTTGTATCTGATGGTCATTAATATGTTCATGATATTTCTCTAAACGGGTAACTGCCAATACTTTTTTCCCCGCATTCAAGGCTTTCATTATTGAGCCAGATGCTCCATGACTTACAACCAAATCTGCCCATTCTATCTTTCTCATAAAATCCTCTTGTGATATGAAATCCTTCCATTCATAATGCTTAGGCACGTATGTTGAAGTCCCTGTCTGAGCGAATAGTCGTCCTTGCAATACACCAGTTTCAAACAATTCGTCTAACTTTTCAAACAAACGATTAAATTGATAATTTCGTGAACCTACCGTCACAAATATCTTACATGTTTTTGCATCCATAATTAATATAGGCAGCCGCCATATATAGCTTTTTTATAATATTTCTTTTGAGTTTCCCATTGTACAATAAACAGGTCGCTATGCTTTTCCATAAGTCGCCCAGCAACCGTAGGCATATTGGCACGGCCAAATGTTTCTATGAATACAAAACGTTTATGTAACAACACAGATAGTAAATAGAATGGATAACCAACAAGTGTTCCTGTGGTGATTACTATATCCGGACGCTCTTTTATCCAAATGTAAAGTGTTTTAATACTATTCACTAACATTTTAGGCAACATCCATTTATCTTTTAAGTCTGTTTGATACATCAAATACTTGGCAGGTGATGCGTCAAAACGTGTTTTCTCTGTCACATAAAAACCACTGTACTTGTCAACAAGTGGTTGTAGTTTTTTAAGTTGTTCCCAATGTCCTCCACTACTGGACACAAGGCAAAGTTTGTGTTTTCCCATTTTATTTAATGAATTGCAATATAAGAATCTATCATCTTACTACCTTTACAGCCATCTCTAAATCCTTTTATGATAGCTTTAGCCACTTCTATTTTTTTTGTTGACCTAACAAATGATGGCAAAGTAAAATAAACCAAGAAGCCAACAAAACTATTACAATTGAAATTACGATAACCTATGCCTCCAAAGTTCTCATATTTCTTATTTAAATATAACAAGTTTCTATGTACATAGTAAACACGTAATGGACTTACATTCTTCTTATAAGTGAGTTTTGCTACGTTCTTATTTCTTGTAATCCTACTTAACCACATATAGAAATCCACTTTCCATTGCTTTTTCAATTTTATATTTCCAAACTCTTGATCTATTACAACATTATTGCATCGTAATATCTTGAACCCATTAATATTTATTCTTTTACAGAAATCTCCATCAACAAAATCAATGAAAAGCCATTCATCAAAACATCCCAGTTCCCTCCATATTGCAATATTAGTACAGCTTGCAGATGTTATGCAATAATTCGTTTCTACAAAAACTTTATTTTCGTTCGATAATGACATATAAACCCGTCTTCTATCTATTACTTGGGGGCACACAATTGCAACATTATCATATAAGGAAATACACTTCTTATATTCACTTAGCATATTACCTGCGATTATTGTATCTTGATCCATTGTTATAACCCATTCATAGCCCATTCTTTCAGCCTTTTCCATTATGCGGTTTAAAGCATAAGCAATCCCCAAGTTTTTGTTTTTCGTCAAATAAATGATTCGTTCCCCATATTCAGAAACCAACTCTTTACTATCACCAACATTATCAAAAACAATAATGTTAAGTTCCAACCTAATTATTGCTTCAATACAATTTTTTAATCTTTCCTTTTCTGGTTTAAATAGCACTATACCTGCAATAATCCTATCCATTATATTAAACTTATATATTGATTAAACTTCAACTCCAGACCTTATCAACCTAAATCTTTCCCTTATTTTTTTTGGCAGAAACCTCTTAATCTTCCACTTCATAAAATCGAAATAAATTGACCAAAAATTTCTATTTCTAAATACTACATCTGCACAAAAAGCTTGTTTACGACACCAACTGCCTGTTTCTGATACTCCACCACCTTCATAAACAGCTATAATAGTATCCACTTTCTTAATTTGCTCATTAGGTACTTGCAGAAAAAAAAGATAATCAGAAACAATTATATTAGGTGTAACCACATAATATCCATACTCTGCATGGAGTTTCTTTCGATATATTATACATTGATGTACAAGTTTGCGTGTGTGTTCATCGCAAAACATATTTACTTTAAACATCTTTCCAAAACTTGTCATTTTATACAAATCAGAATATAAGAAAGATATATTTTCATCAATAGGGTCAGCAAAAATCTCACTCAACACATTATCTGAAGCAAAACAGTCTCCTGCGTTCATCATACACACCCATTCCCCTGACGCCATTTTGATACCTTTATTCATCGCATCATAAATTCCTCTGTCAGGTTCACTTATAATTTTTACATTCTTATTAGAGTAATATTTAATAATATCATTAACGACATTAAGTGTATAATCATTTGACTTTCCATCTACAATTATAAATTCATAGTCATCAAACGACTGATTCAATACTGACTTTACAGTCTTACCGATCTCTTTTTCTGCATTAAAGCTGATAGTTATAACTGATACCAACATATAAAATTCATATTTAGGAGTTCCACTTTATTGCATATGATTTTGAAATAAACATATAGAATGTACAAAGATAGAAAAACATCAATAGGTTATTTTCCCAAAAATCATAGCTAAAACCCATAATTGTAAATAATAGGGCAAATATGTATTTTCCTTTGTAACCTAACGACTTGCTTAAAAAAACGGAAGAACGTAACATCCAATAATAGAAAAAAGCACCAACAAAAAAGCCGTACTTTGCAAGAATGCGAAGTATTCCGTTTGACACAGAAATATCAATATTACCAAATAAAACAGTGGAGGCATACGATTGACTAAAATGTCCATATCCAAACCAAAAATCATGTATGAAATTCAACCATTCAAAATATAAACCGCCAAAACGCTGAGGGGTCATGGATTCTCTACCTTGGTTTGCATAAAAGTTCATCGAAGCAATTTCTTGATCTACATCCATAAGATGGACTATCTTGTCTGACATAAAACTTAAACTTGCAATAGTAGGGATTAACAGAGCAGCAATAGCTAATGCAAAAATCTTTCCACTAACAGACTTATTCACTAAATAAAATAGCAATATAACAGACAAAAGCATATATCCGGTAGTAGCAAGTGTTGAAAATAAAGTGAACAACAATATGTAGAAGTTCTTATTAGAAGATATAGGAAAAACCTTAAATCTATTCCGAATCAAATTTATATATAATCCAAACACGACAAAACATGAAAAAACGCCTGGCTCCCAAGAAAAACCAATGTTTCGTCGTATTCCCATTTCAAATGAAGTTCCAATGCCGACTAAAACACTAGTTGTTTCCATTGGCGCATGATTCTCATATACAGCTATTGAGTGCATAAAAGGTACAAAGATTGACGGAATCAAATTAACTAATCCCCACACTATTAATGATAGCAAACAAAGCCTCACCAATATATTCTCATATAAATAAAGATATTCATCACGACTATATATATTAAATGCTACATGAGCAATAATCAAATAATAAATGAATTGGAATGAATAATTATCAAGATTGCTAAATTTAAAATAAATGCAAACAGACCAAATAAGAAATATAGATAATAATATTAATAAAGGCTTTATCGTCTTTTTGCAAAAATTTTTATAATAATAGCCAATAATAATAATATATATAGGCATAAATACTGGATTTTCAGCAAAGTTAAATCCAGTATAAGGTGAAGCTCTTCCTATCCAAAGAAACATCATAAGCATATAAAACCATTTATATGATGAAATTTTTATTCTTGGATTATTAGGAATAATACTTATACTTATCATTTTCACATTATTAAATGTTTCACAATTTTTGCAGGATTACCTGCTGCAATACAATCAGATGGAATAGATTTTGTCACAACACTACCAGCTCCTATTATACTATGTGCACCAATCGTAACACCTTTAAGTATAATGCAGTTAGTACCTATCAATACATCGTCTTCAATTACAATAGCACAAGATTTAGTATTAGATAAATCTGTGGAATAATGTCTTCTTTGCATATAATCCAAACTATGAGCGTCAGTATCAATTAAAATACTACCACCACCAATCTTAACATTATTTTTAATAATTATGCCTTCACTTGCCCATATGCAGGCCGAACTTATACCTACATTATTCCCTATATGTATACAAGCATTTTTGCTTGCATATATACACCCACGTATATTTCTACACAAGGGGTTAAATGCTTCTCCACTTGAGAATTCAAAATTATTACCGATTGAAATTTTAGCAGAAGTACTTTTTTGCAAGTAGAACTTATTATATACATGCATATTTCTACCAAACTTTACTCCACTAGACAAAAAAAATAGACGATTCCAATAAATGTAAAAATATGCTCGTAATTTTCGTGAAAAGCGATATAGTTTATTTATATTCATAAACATAAATGTTTATTATGTTAATATAATTTCTTTATATGCAACTTTTAATTGTTCCGCAATAGTCTGTGGATTATGACGTTTTATGGATTTAGCTTTTCCTTTTTCTCCCATAACAGTATTCATAATAGGATTATCATATAGTTTTTTTATTAAATAAGCTGCTTGATAAGGATCATTAGCAGGAACTAAAAAACCATCTTTCCCATCAGACACAAGTGAAGAAATACCACCAACATTAACTGCCACCACAGTAAGACCAAGCATTTGGGCTTCACAAATACTATTTGGGCTATTGTCTATGTATGAAGGATGAAAATAGAGTGTAGCGGATAATTCAGCTTCTCTTAATCGTTCCTGAGATGCAGTTCCTTCTAATTTGATAAAAACATCTTGATGATTTACTCCTATGATCTTCTCTATCATACGGGGAGAAATATTCCCGTAACAAAGCCATTCGAATTTGATATTTAAATTCTCTTTTAGTATTTTTGCTGTCTTCAACACCATATCAAAACCTTTATATGGTGGTGATGAAATAGTAGTAACAATTTTCAAATTTTGAGGTATTTTCCGCATGGAAGGCTTATAGAAAGAATCCCTCAAAATCTCATCCACATGAAAATATTTAGCTTGCGGATTAAGACAATATGCAACACGTTTATCCCATTCCGTGCGTCCTAAAACAGCTTTCAAACCTTTAAATATCTCTTTTTCTCTATAACATCCACCTTGCCATATTTTTAAAGAACGTAAAACTTTTAGTTTCTCAACCAATCCGTTTTGTCCTTTAATAATATCCTTCCATGAAATTCCGGGTGGATTATATGCATTAAAATACGGATTCAAAATTCCTTGTAAATGTAGAACGACAGGAACATCTGTGACTTTCCAAGCAAGACCATACCAAAACTCACTACCCCACACTTGAATTATATCCGGCTTAAAATCTTCAATAATACGTTTAAACTGATTAATATAATATGCCCAAATTTTATTTTCATAACTCTCTGGTTTCGTGAATAAAGACTTTAATCCATTCTTTAATTTCATTAAGACCCTGAAATTTAGACTTTCTATCGGATAATACGTTACTCCATTTTGCTCACATTTTTCAGGTTGTCCATTTAATACAAATGACACAGCAAGTTCTATATCTTTATTTGTTTTAATAGCTTTCTCTGCTGATGAAATCCATCCACCACCATTATACCCATGATTTTGACTTAAACCTTCTTTCGGGATATAACATGAGGAAGTATTAGTAAACCACAATACTCTCATATACAATTAATTAGTTAGCGTCCAATTTTGACATGTCATATAGGGAAAGCCACTTTTCAGCGTTTTCC
>ERZ772861.677-NODE-677-length-34717-cov-97.477237_pt1 | contig 34717 bp, 27 predicted proteins | sample MGYA00512135_ERZ772861 | MGnify/ENA primary metagenome ERZ772861 (study PRJEB29015, sample SAMEA2737700) | human gut metagenome | biome: human gut; feature: human-associated habitat; material: faeces | place: China | collected 2012 ...
AGACAGATAACCATATGGAATTGTATCAAAAACTATGTGCAAGAGTAAATTCCAGTTTTGCTATTTTTGGAGTCGAAAAACTGGAATTTTGAAATTCACTTTACGATTATATTGTGAATATATTCACTGTTTTTCAGCTCTAAGTCGGTCATTCTCAGTCATTCTCGGTCTTTTTCCGTCATTCTCGGTCACAGACGTTCACGAAAACCCCCAAAAAATACAAAATTTGCAATATTTTTACCATTTGCGCATCACCCCTTTTAAAAAAAGATTTTTATGCTAAAATTATACTATGAAGATAATTATTAGTTCTTCACTTATTCAAAGAGAACTGTAGTAAAATCCTATCGGCATACCAAAGTATACTTATTTACTTTTTTAACTTACTGCAGTTTGTGGGGTATTTGACATATAATATGGGAGCCCCTGACGTATAAAATACCATACGCCAAGGGCTTCCTTTTTTTATGTGACCATAGTCGTAATAACTACGCTTGCAGCAACTCCTGCCATTGTTGCTATAAATGCTCCTGCAAGAGTCCATCGTGTTTTGGTAACCTTTGCCGCCGTAGCATATACACTTAAAGTATAAAATATCGTCTCCGTACAGCTCATAATGATACTCACGAGGAATCCCTCATAAGAATCCGTCCCACACCGCTCAAATAAATCCAGGCATAATGTATTTGCTGCATTTGATGAGAAAAATCTTACTATAATAATCGGAATCACATCCGCCGGTACTCCGATATGTGTAGTATATTTTCCGATGGCCTTGGCAATCCACAATAACAGACCGGATGCGCTTATAACCTTAACACCTATCATTAATCCGATAAGTGTAGGAATTATTGAAAGGACAGTCCCCAGTCCGTCCTTTGCCCCATCAATAAACTGTTCATAGACTTTCTGTTTTTTTATCAGACCATAACCCACAATAAAAATTGCAGTAATCGGAATCATAAATTCCGAAAGATATATTATTATTTTCATAAAATAACCGAAGCATAGAATTACTACTATTCTATGCTCCGGTTACTTTGATAATTATTATTTTTTATCATTATCATCATCAGGATGAACTTTATATGACTTAAATCTGGTAAGTCTGCTTACCCTCTTTGCCTTAGCTTCTGCTCTTTCCTGAATCTCTATATGCCTGTCAAGTTCGTATTCATCATACATTTCTGTTCTGTTTCTCTTATCAAGGCCCTTTTTCACAAGTCTTCTTATAATATCATAGAGTACCGCAAAAACAGGTACACCTAAAACCATTCCGGCAAATCCCCATATACCGCCGAAAAATGTAATGGAAAAGAGTACCCAGAAACTTGAAAGTCCTGTACTGTTGCCGAGTATCTTAGGTCCGAGAATATTACCGTCAAACTGCTGGATTGCCACAATTATTATGATAAAATACAGGCACTTTATAGGGCTTATCATAAGGACAATAAGTGCCGACGGAATTGCTCCGATAAAAGGTCCGAAAAACGGAATAATATTGGTAATACCTACAAAAACGCTTATAAGTAAAGCATATGGTATTCTGCAAAGTGATGTAACAATGAAACAGAGTATACCTATGATAATGGAATCTATTATTTTACCATTAATAAATCCACTGAACATCTTATCTGTATACTTGATTTCTTCCATAACCTTGTCCGCCCATTTTCCTTTAAAAATGCTGTATATAAGCATCTTACCCTGGGTTGCGAATTTCTTACGTTCATGAAGAATGTATATACATGAAACACCACCAACAAGTATATCTTTAAGAAGAACAAGTATGCTCTTAAGGCTGTTCGTAACACCTGAAATCACAATCTCTGTTTTACCGCCCTTTATAAGGAATTCATTGAGAAATTCCACAACTTTGTCTGAGAAATTCGTAAAAAAGTCTTTAATCTGTGCCTGCATATTAGCATTATTCTTTGTGAGCTTTGTCAGCCAGTCCGAAATATTCTGAAGCCATCCCGGAACATTCTCGGATATAGTCATTACACTGTCTATTACCTCAGGAATAATGGCTGCAAAAAGAACATATACAAGTGCAACAAACAATATTGCCGTACACCCTATTGCTATATTAATCTGCAGATTTTTTGCCCGCTTTCTATTCTTTAATTTAGCAAAAGCCTTGCCAAGCCAGTTTTCAAAAATAGCACATATCGGCTTAAGCAGATACGCCAGAACCGCACCTATTATAAATGCCCTTATGCTTTGGAATGATACTTTGAAAAATCCAAACAGTGACTTATCTTCAAAGAATAGATAATAAAATAAAATACATGCTGCAACTACAATAAATGCAACCAGACCGATTGTCAGATATTTATTAGGCAGCTTAAATCTTTTTCTGCCGGATGTTCCCATTTCTTCTGTTTTAACACAGTTGTCGTCCATATGTCACCTCTTAAATTTTATGATTTTGTATCTGCATATCCTATGTCATGTAATTATACACTAACATATTATTTTTTTCTACTTTCAAATATAATAAAACGGTCTATTGAATTAAGAATATCCGCAAAGTCTTCCCTTGGTGCAAGCTCAACATATTTTGTAAGCAATTCAGTTTCGCTGTTTTTATATCTTCCGTAAAAAATATCAAAAACATTATGTCCCCGCATATAGCGTTTTATAAGTTCCATATTATCTTTTACATCCTGCATACTCTGCAGATCATGTCCCATAATCTGTTTTAAATGTATTCCGCTCCTTATCCTGTTCAGGTATTCTTTCCATTTCTGAAGAAATATTTTGTAAAAATCCGATTCTGACTTAATGACACCTAACTTTGCCATTATCGCGGGATTAAGAAAATAGTTTTCAAAAGAATAGTATTTTAATATAAGGACATTCTTCTCCGTTACTCTCGGGAGATGGTCTACGTCCCGTAAATCCTGCTCCTCGTAATACCTGCAAAGCTGTTTTCTCAATTCTTTTGGATTTTTGCCGTCACCGTCCCTTATCATCAGAAACTGGTCCCTTATATATACCTGATTCATATATTTAAGGTTGGCATAGGTCTTAATATTGGTACAACTGTTGGTAGTAATTATCGCAACCCTGCTGAGATTGCCATCTTCGTCATACATCTCACTATAATATTTTTTTAGAAGAATAGGAAGTCTGCTCTTATCCTGTTTTCCCTCAACAATAAAAACAAAGTTCACATTCATCAGATCGTTTGCCGTATATCCCAGATCTGACAAAATGACACTTATATCCGTCTTTTCCTTAACCACAGACCTTCCTTCCCCGTCACAGACCATCTGTCTTATCTGCCTGCTGTTAAAATTAGGAAGAAGATTAGGCGAATGTGTTGTAAAAATAACCTGGTGTTTTTTGGAAAGACGATAAAGAATATCCCCTGACTTTTTTTGCAATGTAGGATGTAATGACATTTCAGGTTCTTCCATCATTATGATGCATGGATAATTACTATCATCCAGGTCTGCTTCCAGAAGGGACAGCATATATATGCTTCTCATTCCCCGTCCCATATATGACACAGGTCTTGTAAATCCGTCTGCATCTGTATGGATCTCTGTGTTTACGGTAAGCATGCTTTCCACATCATTATTCATTGAATACACAATGGTGTCCTGACCTCCGTTTCTTCTGTATATTCTATTCACCTTTGCCGAGAACTCATCAAGATTCATCTGATATGTCTTATATTCAAGAAGTTTTAAAGTCTCAAAGGCAGTCAGATCCTCCACTGTTTTTCTGTTTATAAGTCCAATGCAGGAAAAACAATGGTTGCATTTTTTGGCATGGTCAAAAATACAGCATCCTGCTTTCATACATTTCATTTCCTCATTTTCCTGCAGAAAAAGCATATCCCTGGAAAATACGGTAAGGTTCCTCTCCGCATCCATATAATATATTTTAGGAAAAATCGTTGAAATCCACTGGTTATTTTTACGAAAACCATCATCCCACCTTACCTTTCCTGTTCTATTGGCATAAAAGGTAAACGATAACACGCCGCCATCAGGTTCTTCAAATTCTTCTCCATCCGGGACATAGGAAGGAAGCCGTTCTCCAAATTCCCTGAGCCATGGTTCATATCTCCGGCAGCGGCTGACCAATCCCATTTTTTGAAGATTGGCAAGGTCACTGTCAAAAATTCTGAGTCTTATGCTTATTTCGATATTGGCACCACTGTCATCAAAATCATCGAATTGTATTTTGTAGTCACCGCATACCGCTCTTATTGCATCTATTACCGTACTTTTCCCTGTATTATTCTGCCCTACGAGAATAAGTGCATTTTCTATATCTTTGATTTCCAGATTATCTATTGATTTAAAATTACTGATGCGGATATATTCTATTCTCATCATTTCCTCCGTGTTCCGGTTACTTTACCTGATTCATCTGATTGATTGAGCCTTTCTTGTAATCCATGGCATTATCAAGGGTTGTCCTGCTTATTGCTTCAAGGGCTTCTTCAGTAAAAAAAGCCTGATGGGAAGTTATAATTACGTTAGGGAATGAAAGAAGCCTTGCTGTAATTGAAGACTCAAGAATGTCTTCCTCCCTGTTCTCAAATACATTGTGTCCTTCTTCCTCGTACACATCAAGACCCACGCCGTGGAATTTTTTTGATCTTATGCCTGCAATCAGGTCTTCCGTGTCAACAAGTTCGCCTCTTGACGTATTTACAAAAATAACATTATCTTTCATAAGAGAAATAGTCTTGGCATTAATCATATGATAATTCTCCACAGTAAGCGGGCAATGTAAAGATATAAGGTCAGATTCCCGTAAAACTTCTTCTAACTCTTTGTATTCTATAAAATCAAGATTTTTGTTAGGGTACTTATCATAAGCTATTACTTTCATCCCAAATCCGTGACAGATTCTTGCCATTGCCGCACCTATCTTGCCTGTTCCGATTATACCCGCTGTTTTTCCGTAAAAATTAAGTCCCTTGAGTCCCACAAGGCTGAAGTTATTCTCTCTTACCTTTATATATTCTTTATGAATTCTTCTGTTAACACTCATAGCAAGTGTCATGGCGTGTTCCGCTACTGCTTCAGGCGAATATCCCGGAACACGAAGCACTGTAATACCCAGATCATCGGCAGTGGCAAGGTCAACATTATTATAACCCGCGCATCTCATAAGAATAAGTGAGACGCCCTTTTCTCCCAATGTTTTTATTGTATTCTTCCCAAGGTCAGAACTTACAAACGCACATACAGCATCATACCCATCCGCGAGAGATGCCGTTCTTTCATTTATATCTGTTTCTATATAGTCAACCGTGATTTCAGGATAATCTTTTAGCTGTTTGTTAAAAGATTCGATATCATATTGTTTTGCATCATAAAATAAAATTTTCATAAGCTTTCCTCCTGTTGTTCATTAGCATTTTTCTCCCTCATTATACCATTATCTGTTGTTTTTATGTACAATTTTATCTTTCTTTTCCATTATTTTTACAAAAATAATTCCGGCCAGGGTGCTTACCGAGGTTGCTATTATACCGGGTATTATTATTCCCGCAGGATTAATGCTTCCATACTGCGCCCGATAAGCAATTACTGTTATCGGAATAAGCTGTATTGAAGAAATATTTATTACAAGAAAGGCGCACATGGCAGAGGACATAGATGTTATATGTTCTCCCGCCTTATCATCCTGTAAGTCAGAAAGTGCTACCATCGCCTTAAGCCCCGCCGGAGTTGCTGCTACACCCAGTCCAAGAAAATTAGAAACAAGATTAACGGTTATATATTTTCTTGCTCTGTGTTCCTTAGGAACGGTAGGAAAAAGAAATGTTACAACCGGCGATAATTTTTCCTGTATACTGTTAATAAGACCGCTTTTCATGGCAATGTTCATTAACCCTGTCCAAAGTGCAACAACTCCAAACAATGTCATTGCCATATCAATCGCAGATCCACCTCCTGTAAGAAGTGCATCTGTTATTTTATCCACATTGCCTGTTATCATGCCATACAAAGTCCCTGCAAGAACCATAAATGCCCATAAATAATTAAGCATGAAAAACACCTTTTTTATTAATATATTACGGAATGCTCTTATTTATTACATTTTCATATATAAAAAACGGCATAATCCAAAAGATTACGCCGCTTCCGTAAAAACTATCCGTATATCGGTTATTATTTGTTAGTCGATCCTAATGCTCCAAACATTTTGCTCATTGGCATTGACTGAACGTATACTTTACCAGGACCTGTTACAATCGTGTTAAAGAAACCTTCTCCACCAAATAAAGCATTCTTAACGCCGCCTGTTGACTTAATATCCATTGTACATGTCGCTTCCATTGCTGCAAGATAACCGGTATCAAGAATAATCTGCTGACCGGGTGCCAATTCATATTCTTTGCAATATCCGTCAATTTCAATAAATGCAAGTCCCTGACCTGATAATTTCTGCATAATAAATCCTTCGCCGCCAAAGAAACCTGCTCCAAGCTTTTTCTGGAAAGCTACTGAAAGTTCTACGCCCGGCGTACAGGAAAGAAATGCTGATTTCTGACAGATAAGCTCTCTGCCCGGAACAATCTCAAATGGTTTGATGCTTCCCGGTAAACTTGATGCCATAGCAATCATTCCCGGACCGCCCTGTGCTGTATAACGGTTCATAAATAATTTTTCACCGCTGAACATTCTTCCCATCATCTTACCAAAACCACCATTGGTAGTTGTTTCCATACGCATGTTAGGAGACATCCATGACATTGCTCCTCCTTCTGTCATAATTGTTTCGCCTGCTTCGAGGTTCAAAATAAGTGTTGGCAATGTACCGCCTTCAATTGTGTAATTCATTCTGTCCTTTTCCTCCTATGAATGATTAGTGTGATTTATAATAATTGATTAAACAACCATCAAGTATTATCTGTCTCTCATCATCTGTCAACGGATCCATCTTAAGCTCAAATTCTTTCATTCCTTTGTTGACTACATAAGCTTTCATCACTGAGGCTTTATCCTTAACAGCCTTGGCGATTCCCGGAATGAAAATATAATCTCCGTTAGCAAATGGCAATTCACCTTTATCGATTATGAATGGAAGCATACCCCAGTTAATAAGGTTACTTCTGTATCTCTTTGTGGCATATTCATTAGCAATGTTGGCCCATCCGCCAAGTACCTTCTGGCATGATGCTGCCTGTTCTCTTGCCGAACCGTCACCTGGTTTAACCGCAAAAATCGTACTTCCTACACCTGTATTATCCTTACATACATCGTAGCTTTCCTTAATCTTATGCATAATTTCCCTGAGTTCAGGTACAGCTTCACCCATACACTGTCCTGCTTCTCTTGCTTTTTCTGCCTTCTGTATTTCTTTTGCTTTTCCGACATATTCAGGATCTTTTCTTGAAAGCGTAAACTCCGCAAGTCCAAGTGGGTTAGATCTGAATGAAGAAGTCTCTCCTGAAGGAATAAGTTCATCCGTTGTTGTTACAGGGTCATGAATCTCCGATACAACTTTGATTACAAGATTTTCAGGAAGTTCTACCATCTGTGGCCAGTCCTTGATATTAGGACCGAACTGAATCTCCTGCTCAGGGTCTGCAACTCCCTTGCTGTCAAAAACTCTGTTTTCATATATTGTCTTATCAAAATGATATGTTGGTCCTGTATATTCCACATCCATATCTGTTGCTGCCGTAAGGAATCCCTTGTTAGCCGCTGTTGCAGCAATTGAACGTGCATCCATAAGAGCAACCGAAGCAACCTGACCGTTCTGTATCTTAGAGCCTTCTCTGTTAGGGAAGTTTCTTGTTGAATGTCTGATAGAAAATGCGTTGTTGGCAGGTGTATCTCCGGCACCGAAACAAGGTCCGCAGAATGCTGTCTTAACAATCGCACCTGTTGCCATAAGATCTGCAAGTCTGCCGTTTCTTGCAAGTTCAACATAAATAGGTGTACTTGCAGGATATACGCTGAGCGTAAATTCATCGGCACCGATTGATTTGCCTCTTAATATGTCTGCCGCATCACAGATATTTTCGTATCCGCCGCCGGCACAGCCTGCGATAATCCCCTGGTCAACATAAAGTCTGCCGTTTTTAATCTTATTGGTAAGATTGAACTGTACCTTATCTCCAAAACTTACCTTTGCTTTCTGCTCACAGTCATGAAGAATATCTTCAAGATTGGCATTAAGTTCTTCTATTGTATAAGCGTTACTTGGATGGAATGGCATTGCAATCATTGGCTTAATCTTATCAAGTTCAACAAATACTGCTCCGTCATAGTAAGTAACGGCACCCGGATTAAGTTCTTTGTATGCTTCGCTTCTTCCATGTATATCATAAAAGTCTTTAATCTTATCATCTGTTCTCCAGATTGATGAAAGACAGGTTGTCTCTGTTGTCATAACATCCACACCGATTCTGAAATCGGCACTGAGGTTAGATACGCCGGGACCTACAAATTCCATTACTTTATTCTTAACATAACCGTTAGCAAATACTGCTCCGATAATGGCAATTGCAACGTCCTGCGGACCAACACCCTTCACAGGTTCTCCCGTAAGGTAAATTGCCACAACACCCGGACGGTCTATATCGTATGTCTTGCTTAATAACTGTTTAACAAGTTCAGGTCCGCCTTCTCCGACTGCCATTGTACCAAGAGCTCCGTATCTTGTATGGCTGTCAGAACCAAGAATCATCTTGCCACTCTCGGCAAGCATTTCCCTTGCGAACTGGTGAATAACTGCCTGATGAGGTGGTACATAAATTCCGCCGTATTTCTTGGCGCAGGTAAGGCCAAACATATGGTCATCCTCATTAATTGTACCGCCTACCGCACAAAGACTGTTATGGCAGTTGGTAAGTACATAAGGAATAGGGAACTTCTCGAGTCCGCTGGCTCTTGCGGTCTGGATTATACCTACAAATGTGATATCATGAGATGTCAATTTATCAAACTTTATCTGAAGCTTGTCCATATTTCCCGAAACATTGTGGGATTCAAGGATTCCGTAAGCAATAGTGTTCTTCGCCGCATCTTCTTTAACCGGTACGCTTCCTGTTAATGCTTTAAGTTCATCTAAGTTGTTCTCATCAACAACCTGTGTTCCATTAACGAGATATACACCGTTTTTACTTAATTCGATCATATCTTTCCTCCATAAAAATTATAATCTCAGTTAATTTTATAATATTCGTTTTAAAAAATCAATGTTTATGATATAATGAGTTAATAAAAAATTTTGGAGGGTGTATGGTTACTAAATCAAGATTTACATACCTGTCAAGAGACGGTATACACAAATGTCAGGCATATAAGTGGCAGAATGACAACGTTCCCGTAAAGGGCATATTACAGATTATTCACGGTATGCAGGAACATATGGAACGATACGATGAATTTGCATCTTTTATGTGTGACAACGGTTTTATTGTAGTCGGCAATGACCATCTGGGACATGGTCTTACCGTATTATCCGAGGAATTGGGTTATTTTGCAAAAGATAATGCAGATGTAATTGTGGTTCGTGATGTCCACCGCCTTAAGAAGATGACTGAGGGCGAATATCCTGGACTTCCTTATTTTATACTTGGTCACAGTATGGGTTCATTTATTGCGAGAAAATATCTTACCATGTACGGAAAAGGTATCCGTGGTGCAATTATCTGCGGAACAGGAACGAAGCCTGCCATTGTTACAGGTTTTGGTAAGATTTTATCCTCAATTTCCGGCATTTTTTCAAAGGGACATAATAAGTCCGGGCTGATTAACCGTCTTTCTTTCGGCGGCTATAATAAAAAAATAGCCAATCCCACAGGAAAGAACGACTGGGTTGTCCGCAATGACGATGTTCTTAAAAAATACAACGAAGACCCTCTTTGCGGTTTTCCATTTACCAGCAATGGTTTCAAAACGTTATTTTCAATATTACACTATGTGGACAATCCGAAGAACCTTGTATCAATTCCTAAGTCACTCCCTATTTTTGTAATTGCGGGAATGTGTGACCCTGTGGGAAATTACGGTAAAGGTCCTAAAAAAGTCTATGACACCTACAAACACATCGGAATTTCCGATGTGTCATTAAAGCTTTATCCTGACATGAGACATGAGATTCTTAACGATATTGACCGAAATATTGTTTATGAGGATGTGCTTAAGTGGATTAATAGCAGAATATAAGATAAGCGGGATGACTATATCACAGGCATCCCGCTATATTTTTCATAACTTCTCTTAGCACACTAAAATCCTCCATTCTGGTATGCTCTCGCAATTACATAGGATGGTTCATAAAATGCACTACAGTTATAATTATCAATTACGTCACATATTTCATGATTATATACTCTGACTATTCCGTCTACAAAATCTTCCTTAGAAGTTAAAGTATCCCTTATTAAACGTTGATACACCGCTCCCATGTCCAAAGGCGATGGGATAATTTCCGCCAATTCTTTATCAACTGCAGTTATATCAAAATCTCCTTTTTTTAAATTATAATCACTTATCCAGTCTTCCTCAACTTTCAATGGATTTTCACAATGTAATACCCCTGCACAGCTAAGCAGATGATATAATCCATCCCGTCCGATTGTATTTACAACGTACTTATTTTTCTGTTTAATACGCCTTGCTACGCGTTCTATCATATAGCAAACAAAATAGAGATCATTCGCTTCTATGTCTTCATCCGAAAAATATTTATTTTTCATAACGCCTCACTCCCTTTAAAAGCCAGAGTTTTTAATGCTGCTTCTGTGCAAAATACGACCTGATGTGTAGGATAATTAAATTTTACCAGTTCCCAAAATGCTCTCCGTGAAATTCTGCCATCGATAAAACCTTCTACAAAATTCCAAATCTGATCATCTGCCATTTCATCAAATATCAATACCTTTAAATTCGGATCTGCTTTATATTCATAATGATTTATAACAGAATCACCTTTTCTTGTCATTGCCCACCTTTTTGCCTGTTTCTCATACCCGGTGCAATAAAAGCCATATCCGAAATCTTTGTAAAAACCATTCTGGAGAATGCGGGGAACAGATACTTCTACATTACTTCCATGATATACAATATTCTTTTCCATTTTCAGCCTCCTATTCTTCGGTTTTTATTAAAATCCAAGATTATTTTACCATCTAAATAATATAAATTCAATTCATTCCCAATTACAAAAAAGTGCAAAAAATACCGGCTTCAAAAGTTCTGACCTTTTGAAGCCGGTTCAACCCATAGTCATTCTTTAACCAATATGCTACAGGCTATCCGTGGTAGAAAATCTATTCGCTCTGTTCAGCAATAACTTTTCTGAACAATGGTACAATCTGTGCAACAACAACAGCCTTGATTAAATCCAATGGAAGGAATGGCACAAAACCGTATGTAAATGAATACTTGATTGAGTGTCCGCCAATAAATGTAAGCCAGAGCATTCCAAGAAAGTCTATTAAAAGTGCTGCGGCTACGGAAAGGATTGTAAATTTAATTCGGTTGTATTTTTTGCCTCTTACAATAGGAGCAAGTATCGCAACTACGATAAATGATAGTGTATACCCTCCCCATGGTCCGATAAGGTATCCGATTCCTGTGGCACCTCCGATAAATACAGGAACGCCGACGATTCCAAGAAGCATCCATACTGCAACTACAAGTGCCGGCTGAAATGCAGGAAGCACAAAAGCTATAAGTAAGACCATAAAGTTTACCAATGTAAGATGTGGTGCTCCCGGAATAGGTAATGAAATGCTGATATATGCAGACACACATAAAAGTGCAGCAAACAATGCCATTAATACGATTGATTTAGTGTTAAAATATTTTTTTGCCATTTTTTCTTTTTCCTCTTTATGAGGTTTCCTCCTATAAATTCCTTTTGAAGTATAATAGTTAATTTTCTAATTGTCAACCATATTTTGATTTAGGTTGACAATTCATCAATTTTTCTCTGATTCTTAACGTATAATTATTGTATTAAAAAACACTTCTTCTGCATAAAATTATATACATGAATAAAGCAACCAAAACCATACCCCGGATATTAAAAGACAATATCTGTACCGTATTTAATTTATTAAACTTATTAATCGCTGTTATGCTTGCCTATGTAGGTGCTTTTAAGAACCTGTTATTCATAACCATTGTCATGACCAATACCGTTGTCGGCATAATTCAGGAAATAAAGGCAAAAAAACAGATTGAAAAGCTGTCGCTTCAGTCACGCCCCCATGCAACACTTTTAAAAGGCGGCATTGAAGAAGTGGTTACCCCTGAAAAAATCAGAACCGGTGACATATTACTTCTATACTCAGGTGCTTCTGTCTGCACTGACTGTACTGTTGTTACAGGGTCCGTGGAAGTTGATGAATCCATTGTTACGGGAGAATCCGAACCTGTAACACATCATCCGGGCGATACGATTTTAGCGGGCTGCAGCATTATTTCAGGTAAATCAACCGCAAAAGCATTATGCGAAAGCTCTGCATGTTTTACTTCAAGGATGGTAGATGAAGTTAAAAAGACTGATGTTGCCAAATCAGAACTGATAACATCCATGAGCAAAGTCACAAAACTCACAGGTTTTATAATTGTTCCACTTGGAATACTTTTATTTATTCAGTCCTTTGCATTCCGTCACAGCACCCTTTCGGAAGCCGTGGTGGCAACCTCTGCCGGACTTCTCGGAATGTTGCCTAAAGGACTTGTGTTGTTAATAAGCATAGGACTTGCCACAGGTGTAATCAATCTCTCCAGAAAACTCGTTCTGGTAAGGGAATTAAATTCCATTGAAAACCTTGCCCATTGCAACATCCTTTGTCTTGATAAGACCGGAACACTTACAGAGGGAAGTCTTAAAGTAGAAAAGGTCTCAATGGAAATTGACAAGAACGAATTTAATAAACTCCTTTCGACCTACATTAAACACACCGATGATAACAACTCCACTTTTAAGGCAGTAAAGCATTACTTTACAGCCGCCTCCTCTTACGAAATCGTTTCAACAACGCCTTTTACTTCAGAGAGAAAATATTCAACCGTTGCGCTGAAAGACGGACGTACACTCGTACTCGGTGCTCCCGAAAAGCTGACCTGCAATATTTCCTCCGATGTTATGCAGTTAATGAAAAAAGGCCGGCGAATCCTCTATGTAGGTATCTGTAACACCAATGAGATAACACCCCGCAACATTACTCTTGCCGGTAAGATTGTCCTTTCCGATGTCCTTAGGAAAAATGCGTCGGAATCCGTTAAATATTTTAAAAATCAGGATGTAGAAATTAAAGTCATATCCGGTGACAATCCGGTTGCCGCTTCCTGCATCGCAGGTCAGTGTAGTATTAAAAATAATGATAATTATATAGATGTGTCCGGTTTAGATGGTGAATCCTTGGAACAGGCTGCTGTAAAATACACAATTTTTGGCAGGGTTACTCCTGAGAAAAAACGTATCATCGTCAGGGCATTGCAGAAAAATAACAATAAAGTGGCCATGACAGGCGACGGAGTCAATGATTTACTGGCATTACGTCAAGCGGATTGCTCCATTGCAATGGGAAACGGCAGTGATGCCGCCAAACAGACCGCGGAGTTGGTTCTTCTGGATTCGGATTTTGGCGTGTTAAAAGACGTTATTTCAGAAGGCCGCCGTGTCATAAATAACATGACTAAATCGGCCGGTGTCTTTTTCATAAAAACAATTTATTCCGTACTGCTTTGTATTTTATGCCTGTTCTTTAACAGGGATTTTCCGTTTATTCCGATTCAGATTACATTGATAGATGCAGTAATAGAAGCTTTTCCTGCATTTTTTATGTCCTTTGAAAAGAATGACCGCAAAGTCGAAGGTACTTTTTTACGGAATGCGGCTACAAGTGCATTGCCTGACAGCATTGCCATATTCGCCTGCTGCCTTGTATTTCTCCTTATAAGTCCGGCACTCAGCATAAATGAATTGCAATGCAATCTTTTAATGTATCTTTCTGTAGGTTTTATAAGCCTGGCAGCCGTAGCCAAATCATGTATGCCTTTTAACAGCCTGCGTCTGTTTCTTTGTCTGTCATCCATAATTATGTTTACGGGTGCAGTCATTATTATGGCACCATTTTTACAGCTTGCAGCACTTACGGGAAGTCTGCTGTTACCTATGGCTGCGGTTATAATACCCGGAATTATATTCTCCCTGCTTTTCAAGAAAATTTAATATCTTTTTTTCATCCATTATAAAAGGCTTTATGCGTGAATGCATAAAGCCTATGTTTAATCCTAGCCCCAGACTTCTGTGGCAATTTCTTTTACAAGTTTAAGTTTTGCCCACTGTTCTTCTTCTGTAAGTTTATTTCCGATTTCGCAGGAAGCAAAACCGCACTGTGGACTTAAATATAATCTGTCGAGAGGAATGTATTTGGCCGCATCATGAATTCTGTCAATGACAAGCTGTTTATTCTCTAACTTAGGAGACTTTGTTGTTATAAGTCCGAGAACGACTTTTTTATCCCCGGATACTTTTGCAAGAGGAGCAAATCCGCCTGATCTCTCATCATCAAATTCAAGGAAGTATGCATTTACATTTTCTTCACCGAATAAAACATCCGCAACAGAATCGTAAGCACCCTCGCTTGCATAGGTTGAATGGAAATTACCGCGGCAGACATGGGTATTAATAATCATATCCTTTGGTGCGTTAGCAATAACCCTGTTATTGATATCCTTATGTGCTTTCTGGAATTCGATAAGTCCTTCCCTTGTTGTTCCGTAAAGTGTATGTCCTATTTTGTCCGCAAACATACCCCATGTACAGTCATCTAACTGGATATTTCTGCAGCCTGCGGCATAAAGGTCATCAATAACCTTTTTGTAAACTGCCACAATATCGTCTTCAAGCTCTTTGTCATCGCTGTATACTTTTTCTGTATTTAATCTGTTAAATGGCATTGTAAACTGTGCCAGAACCTGAGCAGGCGAAGGCATGGTCTGTTTTGCTACTGTATTCTCGTCTTCTAATGCTTTAACGAATCTGAAATGTTCGACAAACGGATGCTCTTTTGATAAACCGATTCTGCCGACTATATATGTATCATCAACCATCGCTGCTTCTCCGTAGAAAGGAAGTCCTGTTTCTGTAGGTGTATGTCCTACACCATCAAATCCCCACATAAAGTCGAGATGCCATGTCGCTCTTCTGAACTCACCGTCTGTAATTACATGGTAACCGAGCTCCTTTATTTTTGCTACAAGTTCAACGATACACTCGTCTTCAACTTTTTTTAACGCAGCATAATCGGATTCTCCGTTATCAAACTTTCTTCTTGCTTCTTTTAATTTATCAGGTCTTAAAAAACTGCCTACAAAATCGTATCTGAAAGGTGTCTGTAAATTACTCATATTCAATCCTCCGTTTTCTTAACTTGTGGATAGTATATCAGTATAAATATTTTTTGAAAAATACATTAAAAATGCAGTTATTCATATTTTAAAACTATGGACAGATGCTTTTTTAATGCTTCCATATATGAAAAAGCATATTTGCTGAACATAATATTTTTCTTTCTTATCGTTCCGATTCTCATATAACAATTTACATCAAGTGGTTTGGCAATAATGCTTTCACTGTTTAACTTACGGTCAATTACACCTGAACTAACTGTAAAACCATTGAGTCCTATTACAAGATTGAAAAGTGTCGCCCTGTCCCTGACCTGTATATTCTTTTGGAAATCAAGCATGCTTAAAAATTCTTCCGCATAATAAAATGAATTTTTTTCTCCCTGTTCAAAAACAAGATACGGGTATACTTTCAACTCTTCCACTTTGATAATATCTTTTTTTGCAAGAGGATGTTCCTTGCAGATAAACACATGTGGATTTGCAATAAACAATTCCTCAAATACAAGCTCATTCTTTTTTAACATCTTACTGAGAACTTCTTCATTATTTTCCGAAAGGTATATAATTCCAATCTCACTTCTGCCCCCGGCTACGTCATCAATGATCTCACCCGTCTGTGTTTCCCGGATAATAAAACTGTACTGGTCGGCATCATATTCTTTAATAAGGTCCACAAAAGCATTAACCGCAAACGAATAATGCTGGCAGGATACCGAAAATTTCGGAGTTCTCTTTTCCCCTGTCCCAAAATGTTCCTTCATAATATCTGCCTGTTCAAGCAACATTCTTGAGAATGATAAAAGTTTTTCCCCATCTCTTGTAAGCACCACGCCTTTATTAGATCTTACAAAAGCAACTATTCCCATTTCTTTTTCCAAATTGTGAATTGCATTACTGAGACTTGGCTGTGAGATAAAAAGCTTTTCTGCCGCCTCAGTAATATTTCCACATTCGGCAGTTGTCACATAATACATAAGCTGCTGTAATGTCAAATATTTCATCTCCTTTCTACATAAAAAGTCCTCCTGAAAAAACTTCAAGAGGACTTATATATTATATTTCTCTTTCTTTTCTGTCTGCGATATCTACATAGTCAACATGATGTCCCACATACTTATATGCCGGTCTGATTATCTTGCCTTTGTTGACAAGTTCTTCAAGACGATGCGCACTCCATCCGGCAATTCTTGCAATTGCAAAGATTGGTGTAAAAAGTTCTTCAGGAATTCCAAGCATCGTATATACGAATCCGCTGTAAAAATCCACATTGGCACATATTGGCTTTAAGGTATTTCTTGACTGCGCAACAAGCTTCTTAGATATATTTTCAATTCTGTCAAGAAGCTCATACTCTTTAAGATGTCCTTTCTCCATGGCAAGCTTATAAGCATACTCTTTGAGAAGAACTTCTCTCGGATCCGAAAGGGTATATACCGCATGTCCTATTCCATAAATAAGTCCTGCCTTATCAAAAGCCTGCTTATCAAGTATCTTCTGAAGATAGTCTGTGAGAGCCTTCTCATCCTCCCAATCAGTAACATGGCACTTAATATCTTCTATCATTTTCTGAACCTTAAGGTTGGCACCGCCATGCTTAGGTCCCTTTAACGATGCTATTGAAGATGCTATTGTTGAATAAGTATCTGTTCCCGAAGACGTAACAACATGTGTCGTAAAAGTAGAATTATTACCACCACCGTGTTCCGCATGGAGAACAAGTGCAACATCAAGCACTTTGGCTTCAAGTTCTGTATATTTACCGTCAGGTCTTAACATTCTTAAAATATTCTCGGCTGTAGAACACTCAGGGTCCGGATTACGGATAATCAACACATCATTCTTCTTGAAGTGCATATAAGACTGATATGCAAAAACTGAAATTACCGGCACCTTTGAAATAAGCTGGAGCGACTGGCGTAAAACATTCTCAACAGAGATATCCTCAGGATTCTCATCATAAGAATAAAGTGTAACTATACTCTTCTCAAGTGCATTCATAATATTAGCGGAAGGTGCTTTCATAATTACATCACGTACAAACTGTCCCGAAAGTTCACGAAGACCGCCTAAAATATTAATAAACTGTTTCAACTGATGTTCTGTAGGAAGACTTCCGAAAAGCAGAAGATACGTTGTCTCTTCAAAAAGGAATCTCCTGTTATGTGCCTTTCTTACAAGATTATTCACATTCTGGCCCTGAAAGTAAAGTCTGCCGTCACAAGGTACCGGTTCCCCGTCAATAATATCAAAAGCCACTACATCGGATATCTCAGTAAGTCCTGTCAGCACGCCTTTACCGTTGCTGTCTCGAAGACCTCTCTTAACGTCATATTCCATATATAGACTCTGATCTATTGTACCTGATTTCTTACAATACTGTACCAATTCCTCATACTGACTATCGAGTTCAGGTAACAGCTGCATCATTTCCTGATTATTCACGGGTGTGCCTCCTAACGCCATTTCAACTAGCCTAAAAAATATTATCCTATATTCTACAACAAGAAAACGTATTTTTCAAGATTTTCTATTCAAAAACCCTTTTAATACTGTCATAATGTAAAAAATTACCGTTTTTCGCAAACTCTTTTATCTGTTCATGGCTGGCTAACATAAAACCATTGGTCTCAGTTTCCTGTGGAATAACATCATTTTCATCAAAATCCATTACAAAATGGTAAACATCCACGAAATAGTTGTCACCTTTACCCGGATTCTCTCTGTGATATGTAAAAACAAAGCCTCCATCCGCATTGCTTACATCAAGCCCTGTTTCTTCAAGAACCTCTCTCTTAACAGCATCGTAGGACTCTTCACCTGCCATACAGGCACCGCCTGAAACTTCCCATGCCCCCGGTGCCCACACCTTGTCCATTGCACGTCTGGTTATAAGATACTTTCCGTCCGGTCTTGACACTACTCCAAGAACCGTAAGATGATACTCATCATCCTTAAGGCAGAAATCGTTGCGCCTCATAGTTCTTCCCGTAACCTTTTTATTTACATCATAAATATCCCAGCGTTCATCTTTTTCCATCGTTATTTTCCTCAATAAGCTTTTCTAATACTTCATAATAGTTCTCAAAAGTTTTCCTGCAGCACATCGGATTATCTATTACCATTCCGCCTGTCACAAGTCCCGTAACGGTAAATGCCATCGCTACCCTATGGTCATCATAAGTCTCTATTTCTGCGCCGTGGGCTGCTCCGGATGATATAAAAATATCGTCTCCTGATATATGACAGGCAACACCGCATTTTGTCAGCTCATTAATTATGGCTGCCATTCTGTCACATTCCTGACCTCTTATGTGTCCTACATTCCTGATAACCGTATCTCCGTCAGCAAATGGTGCTATTGCCGCAAGTGTCAATGCCTGATCCGAAAAATTATTCATATTGACATCTATGCCCTTCAAACCGCCTGTCCTGCTGACTGTAATTCCATCTTTTGTCTCTGTAACTTCACATCCCATTTCTGCCAAAACATTAAGAAATTTCATATCACCCTGAACTGAAGATTCAAAGACATTTCTTACAGTAATTTTGCCGCCCGTAACTGCCGCCATTGCATAAAAATAGCAGGCTGCCGACACATCAGGTTCAATGTAGTAGTCACCTATAACAGCTTTCTGATTACCATCTACGATATATTCTTCACCATCAAAAGTAACATTAATGCCAAATTCTCTCAACATATCCATAGTAATCTCAATGTAGGCGCCTGTCTTTTTTTCACTTGTAATCCGGATTCTGATACCGCTTCTGGTCACAGGAGTTACCATAAGCATTGCACTAAGAAACTGTGTGCTGCGGCTTATGTCCATAGTTATATCCTTGCAGACTCCGCCATTGCCAATAACCTTTGCGGGAAGGTGACCCTCGTTCTTAAGATATTCAAACCTCGCACCCATTTCTGTGAGAACATTGAATAGCTCTGCCATAGGTCTTTTTTCCATCTGCTCTGAACACATCACGGTATATTCGCCGTCAGAAAGTGCCAACATCGCAGTCAGAAACCTTGCTGCCGTTCCCGCACTTCCCACATCTATTGTTCCTGTCTTATATGGAATTCTGCCGCCTGTTCCTTTGATTTTAACAACTTTTTCATTCTCATCAATTTCAAGTAAAAATCCAAGACTTTGAAGACAAGCTAAAAAATGTCTGGAATCATCACTGAAAAGTACGCCTCTTAATACGGACTCCTCTTCTGACAATGTCGCAAGCAAAAGTGCACGGTTCGTCATGCTCTTAGACCCCGGAACAGTCACCACTCCCTCTAAAGGGGTGTCAATTTTGGGTACAAAATATTTTTCCATATTACATAATCTCTTTCAAATATCTGGCTACGGCGTCCTGCCATGTTGGTAATGGCTTAAATCCGTTTTCCACAAGCTTTCTCTTATCAAGTCTGCTGTTAAAAGGCCTTGCCGCCTTAGATATTCCATATTCAGCCGTTGTTACGGGAACTACCTCGGTATCATATCCTGCCTGTTTAAAAATCTCGCAGGTAAAATCATACCAGCTTATATATCCGCCTTCATTAGTTGCATGATAATATCCGTATTTCTCTGTCTCAATCATATCCACAAGAAGTCTTGCAAGGTCAAGTGTATATGTCGGCGTACCAATCTGGTCACTCACAACCCTCACCTGTGGATGGGTCTTGCCGACGTTAAGCATTGTCTTGATAAAATTCTTACCATTGACACCGAACACCCATGCAATTCTGACAATAAAATATTTATCAAGAATACCACTTACTGCCTGTTCTCCCATAAGCTTAGTAGCACCATAAACATTGAGAGGCTTATAATCTTTGCAGTCTGGTTCCCATGGTGTCTCTCCCTGTCCGTCAAAGACATAATCTGTTGATATATACATCATCTTGCAATCATATTTCTTACAGGCCCTGGCAATATTTTCTGTTCCGTCTGCATTAATTGCCTTGACTTTATCTTTCTTATCCTCATCTTCTGCCAGATCAACCGCAGTCCAGGCTGCGCAGTGAATTACCGCATCCGGTTTTACTTCGCCTATAACCTTGTCCACGCTTTCTTTATCCGTTATATCAAGCGATATATACTCAGCTTTAGTCACATAAGAACCATCCCCGACTCCCTGATATTGCTCTGCGATATCACTTCCGATTCCCACATGTCCTCTCTTGTTAAGCTCATTCATGACGTCATGACCCAACTGTCCTGCAACGCCTGTCACAAAAATTCTCATACTTGCATCTCCTACTATTCTGCTTATTCTAATACATACTTTATATTTTTGATGTTGGGATGTCAAGGAAATAAGAAAACCGGAGACATATTAATATTTTATAATAATTTAAGCCTTAATAATGTCCTTTACAGATTCTTCATACGCTATCTGCTTTATCGCCTTTTCGTGTTCTTCCGCATCAAATTCAAATAAGCTCATTGACCTGACCTCATTTCTGTTATTGGTGAGAAAATCTTTAAGAATACCGTTTCCGATAAACTCTGAATATTCCTTAAGGGGTTCACATCTGTCCATTAAGATGCAATCCACCAGGTTATTGATATTGTACAGGGATAGTTATTATGATATCGTTTTCATCGGATTTTCGTAACGATTATCATGTGTATTTTCCAAACCATTTAATTATCCAGTGAATTTCCATCTGATTGTTCAATAATCTTTTCCACTTACTTGACCCTTTTTCCAATATAAGCGATAGCTTTTCTTTTTTTTCATCAGACAGCATTGCTCTTAATGTAGCTAAGGAATTGATTACAATAAAGAAAGGTTCATAATTTTGTGTTTTTTTGCCTGCCTCTATTGCATCTTTATAAGCATTATTTCTATCTCTAACTGTTATAAATATTTCATCAATTTGTTTTTCACATTCTCCTATTGCTGTACATACTTTCAGATTTTCAAAACTTTTTCCAAGTATGTTACCTCCATCTAAAACAACCCCTTTAACAATATTGGCTTGATTAATAAATGTCAGAAAACAAGTAATAAATTTTTGGTATTCAAGCTCTGTTGAAGTTATTATGTTTATATATGATTCATCAAATGGGTAATAATGCACATTTAATGAATCGTTCTCTACGCCTATTGGAATTCTAAATTTGTGATTTATATCTATATAGTCATTCAAGAAATTAATATCTACTTTTTCAGGTAGTATCGGAACCTTCTTAGCAACTATACCCTTCCATTCTTTTGCTTCTTCTTCACACATATTTCGTATAAATGAATACAAATTTTTTTCTCTTGTTAAATTAGCAAGCTGGAATTCATATAATTCATCCATCCTGATTAATCCGCGTCCCTTGAACTTTGAAGGAATCAGTCCATCATTTTTTCCAATAATAGACGAATATTCTGAATCATCGTTCATCTGCAACACAAGCTGTTGTTTGAAATTTTGAGCCAGTCTAAATTTAACAGCTCCTGTTCCCAATGCAGTTATTACAAAATAGATACCATACTTTGTACCTTCTCTGGTTAGATATGAAACGGCTTCTTCTTTTTCTTCATAATTTTCTGTAAATGCCGAGAAATTATTAATAATAACAACAATGGATGGCAAAGAACTATTTGATTCTTTTATATAGTTCTCATAATCTCCACCGTAATCAACAAAAAGTTTCTTCCTATTTTTAATTTCATCTAAAAGCATTTTAAATAAATTACTAACCTTTTCAGCTTCATACGATAAAATAATTTCACCAACATGAGGTGCTTTCGCAAAAGCTCTAAGCGTCTCAGACGCAAAATCCAAAGCGTATATATTTACTTCCTCCGGACTATGTTCTTTGATTAATGAATACATTAATACATTTACAAATGTTGTTTTTCCACTACCCGCAACACCGTATACAATTGCGTTTCCTTCTTTTGAGATAGGAAGTTTCAACTCACACTGTCTCTGTCTTGCTGGATCATCATATTCTCCAATTACCGGCATCAAATTATATCTTTCCGAAGAAATTCCATATTTTTTCTTTATATCTTCAACATATATTTTTCCAGGTATTGGATCCAGCCATAAAGGTTTAACCTTAATATTCTCACTATCTGCAATACTTCTTATATACTTTGTTATTACATCCAATTGTTTATTTTCACTATCTGCGTGTCCTTTATCCAGTTTAACCTGTTTAATTGCATGTCCATTAGTATCAACAACTACCACACTATCATCCTGCTCTTTAACAACTTTTTCAGCAGGATTATATGGTGCTCCTGCCCAAGCTGACTGTCCTAATTCAAATAATTCATTATATCCAACTTGCAGGAAAAAACGTCCTGTATCTGTTAATTCAGCTGCATCCGGTCTCTTTAACATATCCATACTATCTGCTCGTTCTTGTACCTTTAAACATACTCGGAATCTGCTGTTACTCCATATCTGGTCATCCACGACACCACTAGGTTTTTGCGTGGCAAGTATTAGATGTACTCCTAAACTACGGCCTATTCTGGCAGCACTGACTAACTGCGTCATAAAGTCCGGCTGTTGTGTTTTTAATTCAGCAAACTCATCTGAAATTATGAATAAATGTTGTAATGGCTCAGATACCTTGCCTTCTCTATATAGCTTTTGATATTTATATATATCTATATTACTTACATTTACCAATTTACTGGTTTGGGCAAATATCTCCTGTCTTCTTTTCAACTCACTTTGAATAGAGACAAGCGACCTGTTTATTGCTGCGCCATCAAGGTTTGTAATTATACCCGCTGTATGTGGTAAATGTTCAAAGGATTTTGCCATTCCTCCGCCCTTGTAATCTATCAAAATAAAAGCAACCTCGTAAGGGTGATAATTTACTGCCAACGAAAGGATATATGTGATTATAAATTCAGATTTACCCGAACCTGTCATTCCCGCTACCAACCCATGTGGGCCATGAAATTTCTCATGCAAGTCAAGCATAAATGTTTCACCATATATATCTATGCCCACCGGAGTCTGCAATGTCTTTGTTGGATTATTTTCTTTCCAACGTGTTAATACATTTAAATGTTCTACCTTCCCAACACCAAATAACTGCATAAACGTAATAACACTAGGTAACTTGGCATTTGAAATGGTATTGTCCAGAATGGTATTAGCTAATTTTACACTCATATCTAAGGTATCTTTTGTTACATAAATATCTGGAACAAAACTTATGCTGTTGCCACTTATATCATTTTTGTCAAACAATTTACCTGTATTTCCATCTAATGAAACAATCATGGAACACTCTTTTGGCAAATCTTTTAACTCTTCAAAAAATGTTACAATACTTATATTTATTCGCTTTTCCATAATTAAAATCTTTTTTATCACTTCAGTTCTAATTCCAAGATTTTTACTTATGTCAAATATTATGTAATAAGGCTTTACAGCGTTTATCTCAGATTCATTTATATGTTCACGTTCTTCAATTATATTTTCAAAATATGCCGATATTTCCTTTACCTCATTAGCATTTCTTGCAATAAATCTAAAATTTTTATCATCCGACCATACATGTGGAATCCATTTTACAAATTCAAATTCTTCTTTTTCACTTTCATCATATATACATACAAATTTAACCTCATCATAACTGTATAATGCTGCCAACTGGATAATTAATCCCTTCGCAAATTCTATAACTTGTTTTTTCTGACCAATTATTCCAGAAATATAATTTTCAAACATAGAGTAGGTAATCGGAATATTATGTAATGTTTTATCGCTCTCACACAACGAATACAATTCTTCACGTAAATTATCATCATCTAAAGAAAAATGCCTATCAGAATAAGATATTTCTGCATTGAGATTCCCTTCTCCATAGCCTAATCTCACTCGTAAAAAATCATTTTGACCATAACCTCTTTCCCAGAGATTTCTGTTCTTTTCTATAATTCTGTTTTCACACTCCTGAATCGTTGCAAAATTTTCATTAAGAATTTCTTCCTGTAACTGTGATTCATCGTTGATTTTTGCCGCCATTTTATCAAGGTATGCACGATACTTTTTTTGTCTTAGATTTTCTTTTTTTCTCTTGCGTTTCTTTTCATATAACTTAGTCACGGTTGGAAGCAATACAGTGCCGACAAGCATACTTCCACCCATCACCATTGAAGTTGTGTTATGGCTGACCGCTGCCGTTATCAGTGTAACTACTGACATCATCCCCATTGCCATTGATGAACCCATAACCAATGGCCATGGTAATTCCTCTGAAATTGGACTTGATGGTGGCGAATCAATTTTTAAAGTATATTTATTAATATCTCTTTTAAATCTTGGTGATCTGTAAAAAAACGGTTCAGGTATCAACTCATATTCATAGTCTTCTTCTGTTTTTTCTTCCATCTGTGGAATATATTTATATAAAGATTCAGAAATTCTCACACAACCATCAGGATTATTTATTGCTATAAAGTTCTTACCAACTACAATTTTTAAACCCATAACATAAATTACATCACCTAATTTTAAGTCCGTCTTAGCTATTCGTATTCCATTGACAAAAGTACCATTTGTACTATTAAGATCCTGTACGCTCCATTTTTTATTTTCTAAAATTATTTTTGCATGCCGTGAAGACACCACTTTATTCTGATAACATATATCGTTATTCTCACTTCTGCCTATAAAAATTTCACATCCATCCTCAATCAAATACTTTGAAAACACTTGTCTGTCTTCAGTCACAGGCTCAGTAAAAACATAAATTTTTTCATTATTTTCATTTAAAAGTATATAAATATTTGATGGATGTAATATTGTTGACTTAATTGGATTATTATACCCATCAATTACTTTAACCATTTTTGAGGACTTTAATACCCATTCATCATTTATTCCTTCTATATTGCTGATACTCTTTTTTTCATTACCAACATAGCAAAAAACCTCAAACTGACCATTCTTTTTCTCAGGTAAAACTATACTCTGAATTTTATCATTGTATATTGTTGTTACTATCATTTCATCACCTAGCTAATTGTTTTTTGAATTTCCTTTTCCATCATTTCAAATTCCGATGCTGTATCATTTAAATAACTGATTATTTTTTTTATTTTATAATTTTCAGAAGTTACGCTAACGCTTCTGTTAATATATAAAGGATTCATAATCACTGCCTCTTTTTTGAGATTTCCGATTCTTGCATCCAAATTATTAATCCTATTACTAATCCTCCCTAACTGCTGAGAGTAGTTTCTTAGGTTATCTGTATTAACCTGTATAAATTGATTAGCATTAAGATAATTGCATGTCTCCCTAAAATCTTTGTCCAAGCTATATCTTATGGTATATGACACATGATTAAGAAAATTTTCAACCTGATTCTTATATTGATTCCAAACTATATTGTATCTGTCATAAAGATTTCTTATCGCCATAACAGCTTTTTGTGCTTCATTAATTGTCAATGCATATATCTTTTCTTCCTCTAATAACAATGTTCTTATGTATGTATATTTTTTTTGTATAGACATAACGAGCAAAACCAATAATGACTGCAACACAACTTGACTTGCAAACCTTGTCAAATGAGTAATTTCCATATATTTTCCATTATCAAATTCAGCAGAAGACGTATTATGTGACTCAATAAATCCGTAACATCCCTCTTTACATTTAGCATACCTTACCGGGTATATTTCGATGCCAATTTTGGAAACCATATCTCCCTCTATATCAACAGCATCATATTTTCCTGACCAAAATGCTTTTATCTGTTCTAGTGATAAATTATATGGATTAATTGGCTGTGCATTTATTACATGTACTATTGAAGTTTCCGTAGTCACTTGTTCTGTGGTTGAAGCTTCCGTAGTTGCCTTCGTTACCTCAGGTGATGTTTCATTATCAGACTTTTTTGTTGTCATTGGTTCTGATGTTTTGTCTGCTAAAGAGCCGGTCTTATTTTCAACATAAACAGTATTGTCCGTTGTTGAACCTTTTCTCATAGAATTATTAATAATAATCGCTGCAACTACAGCTGATAATGATAAAAAAACAATTCCTATACCCACTCTTATACAATTCTTGATTTTGAGAGTATTATCTTTTAAGCCATCAAGGCTTTGATTACATTTACTGCATTTTATATTCTTATAGTCCTGTATTGTTCCACAATTTGGACATATTATTTTTGTCTTTTTAAATACATCTTTTATAGCATACCTAATTATATTTTTATCCATTGTTTTGTTTATCTCCTTAAATGTAAAGTGATTATACATCATAACATTCTTATCAAACTGTAAATGTAATAAAATGCCGTTTTTTTGTAACTTTTGGTATTAATTTTCCTGTCATACCAATTATTACATTTAAACTGCTGTTCATTACATATTTCTATATTTGTCTAAACTTTATGTTATGTTAATCTTAATAAAATATAAGGAGGTAACAACTATGTTTTGTTATAAATGTGGTAATAAATTACCAGACAATTCCAAATTCTGCCCTAACTGTGGAGCAAACCAGAATACCGCCGATAATAGCCAGCCGGCTGCATCATCCGCTTCCCCAACGCCTATTAATTCCACTTCTGGTTCTGGCTTTGGAGCGAAACTCCATATTCCAAATTCATTTAAATCAGATGAATTCTTTGAAAAAGTTCAGAAAATATTTATGGGAATATTCTTATTAACATGTTTAATACAGTTTTTAGGATTTGTTCTCAAATTTCGGGGCGGAACGGACATCGGGTTTAAAAAAGGCAATTTGTTAGTAGATGGTACCGAAACGTTATGTTCCGAATTAGGAAACAGCCGATACACTCTGCTTGCTGTATTCATTATGATTGTCCTTTTTATATTAACTGTTGTCATTTTATCAAGCAAATTAAGAACATTAAATGATTCCATATCTATTTTTGTATTTTCAATTATTAATTGTATATTATGTTCTAAATTTACATCTGCTTTCTTGGATGCAATTTCTCTCGATTATTATATAGATGGTTATAATATGGAATATATAAAAAGATATTTCCTTGGTTCCTTTTCTTCTGCTCTTTCAATGGTTAAGTTTGCTAAGATATTTCTTATCATTATGTCTGCCATATATGTAGCATTTCAGGTATACAAAAAATATACCCAGCCTGCCACTCCTATTTCTAACAAGACAAATGAATATGAATATTAGAAACGGACTGCTAAAACTGCATAACGTAAAAAGGTCACCCCAAAACCTGAGGTGACCTTTTATAATAATTGTTTATATAATTTTACATCCGTAAACAAAATAAAAGCCCTAAACCAGCGCATAGCTTAGCTTGGGACTTCCGAGTGCGCCTTCAGGGGTTCGAACCCTGGACACCCTGATTAAGAGTCAGGTGCTCTACCAACTGAGCTAAAGGCGCATAAAATATTTTGTCTTTTGTTTGACGCAAGTGTTATTATATATGAGTCGTTAAAAAAAAGCAAGTGTTTTTTTTAATTTTATGAAAAAATTTTCAAAAAATAATTTCTGTACTATTTACAGTTGAAAATCTTCTTGAGTTCGTCGAAACCCCGCTTAATTTTAAGCAGCTCGCAGTTAAGTCGGCGGCAGCCGGAACAAATGCACATGCAGTGGAAACGTTTTTTCATTCTACTCCCCTCCCAACATTATTAAAATTTTACCTTGTGGCGATAAGCTTGTTAATAGGATTGCCAAGCTTTGAAAATTTGATTTCGTATTCGGTCATTACGTTGCCATCGTTCATATCGCTGTTGTGGAGATCGTATGTGACGCTGTCTAATTTCCAGCCGGCAGCTTCAACCTCTTCCAAAGAAAAATCAAATAAAGGTCTGTTGTCGGTCTTGAACTCCACACGCCCTGTTTTTGCAAGAATATTGTTATATCTGGCAAAAAACTGTCTTGAAGTAAGACGTCTTTTCGCGTGACGGTCCTTTGGCCATGGGTCTGAGAAATTAAGATATATTCTTCCAATCTCACCGTTTTCAAATACATCCTCTATTTTCTCAGCATCCATCCGGATAAAGCGAAGGTTAGGCAGCTCCATTTCCCTCTGCTTTTCCAATGCACGGACAAGAACGCTTGAAAACTTTTCTATTCCAATGTAATTGATATCAGGGTTCTTTGACGCAAGCTCCATGATAAATCTGCCTTTGCCCGTTCCGATTTCAAGATGGATTTCGTTGTCGTTGCCGAAAATCTCATGCCATCTGCCTTTATTTTCTTCAGGTACATTAATTGTATAATCACTTTCTTCAAGTGCCTCTCTGGCACCTCTCACATTTCTTAATCTCATGTCTATGAGTTTCCTCCGTATCTAAGCGATATTATTAGTATATACAAACGCCCCCGAATATGCTACTATAATTTCAAATTTTGTTAAAGGGATTTAGTATGAAAAAAATAATTGCTTCAACTCTTACTTTTATATATATTATGTGTCATTTAAGCCTATGCCGGGCGGCTGATAATAATGACATTCTGCCTGAATTTCCCGATATTAAGTCACAGTATATTGTGCTGATGGACGCCGACTCCGGAGAGGTTCTTTATCAGAGGAATATGGATAAAAAATGCTATCCTGCAAGCACCACCAAGATGATGACGGCTTTGCTTACCATAGAGAATACATCTATGTCAGATGTGGTTAGCTATTCTAAAGCTGCCGTTGACAGCGTTTCTCCCGGTGATGCCAACGTAGGAATCGCTGTGGGCGAACAGCTTACGGTAGAGCAGTCCTTGTATTGCCTCATGCTCCGCTCCGCCAATGATGTGGCTTACGGACTTGCAGAATATGTGGGCGGTACGGCTTCCAATTTTGCTTCAATGATGAATGACAAAGCTGCTGCCTTAGGCGCTGTTTCAACGCATTTTTCCAATCCAAGCGGTCTCACCAATGAATTTCACTACTCCACGCCTTATGATATGGCATTGATAGGAAGGGCCTGTTTTAATAACAAAACCCTTGTAAATATCATGAGTTATACAGGTGTATACAAGATAGGCAAGACTAACACAAATAACAATACCCGCTATTACACACACCGTTTCCAGATGTTAAAAGGCGGCGAGTATGAGTACCGGTATTCAAAAGGCGGCAAAACCGGATATACCGATGCCGCAGGCAACTGTCTCGTATCTTTTGCCGAAAAAGACGGTATAAGGCTGGTGTGCTCAGTTATGAATTCAACGGCTTCGGGAAGATATACCGACTCCATCGCACTTTTTGATTATTACCTTAATAACTACCGTAAATGTTATCTTGATGATAATAATATGTCATCTTCATCTTTTGGTCTTGATGCCCTTGATATTACCTATGAGATGACATCGACAAACGGCTACAGCATAGAATTCGATGATGGGGCTTATATTCTTGTTCCGTCAAATGCCAATATATCGGACCTGACAAAGATTGTAACATACGCAGATAATGCCGCTTATTCCGGTAAAAGCGGCGGATTTGCCTGCATCAGCTTTTATTACAAAAACCTGCCTCTCGGTAATTCCACTATCTATATAAAAAACAATAAAAATTCTTCCGTCACACCCGGAACTAACGGAGTAATGACAGAAGAAACACACATCACTATTAATAAAGGAAAAACAATTTATATAAATATTTTTGTATTAATCGGTGCAGTGGCAGGGCTTTCACTCATTATTGTACCGGTTGTCATAAGAGTAAAAAACAGGAGACGTCACAGGAGAGGTTTTCACTTTTGAGCACCCTGTCTCTGGCGTTGTTTTTCCCTTGAACGTTTTGCCCTTCTGCGCTCTCTTTTGTGGTCCTGCTTCTGGATGATTTCAGCAACGCCGTTTTCGTCGGTCTGCTTTATAATTTTAATCGCATAATATAAATCATCCTCGGTCTTTTTAAATCGTATTTTACCCTTAAAAAGACCGTGGTTCTCACAATATGCCACACAGTAATATACATGCTGGTTATTGGAAAACCATTTTATTCTCTGCTTGATTTCCCTGTTGCACAAGAAACATTTCGTGGTACGGATAACGCCGTCCAGCATAATTTTTTCCCTGTCACGATAGCCTTTTGATATAAACTTACTGTAGGTAGGATACACTAACGTGAATTCCTCAGCCCGTGATGACGGTATCTTATATGTGTCCACCGAGGTGTACTCATATATTTTATCCATATCCATCAGTCCAAAAATCTTTGCCGTATACTCTGCATCCGCAAAAGCCGAGTGAAAAGCTTCATTCTGTACAATATTTTTATCTGCGGTTACAGTTTCAAGCGAGCTCCGCTTCTTGCCATCGTCATAACATATACTGTACGATTTCTGCAAATCGTAGTAAATAAGCGGCATTGGAAGATTAAGGTTTATCTTGTAATAATCACAGTTACGCTGAAGTTCCGTAAGGTCCATGCATCCCCATGTACAGAAAATGTAATCATCCCCGCACCATTCCATAAACTCTTTAACAGCCTGTGGAAATGGCACTCCTTTTTCAACAAGTTCACCCATGGTTGTGCCAATAAGGTCCTGCATAACAGGATGAAGCGTCTGATATACACCGGGCGCTATATTTTTTGCAAAAGTATCTATGACTCTCCTCTGTGAATCCAGTTTGACTGCACCAATCTCTATTATTTCAAATGGCATATCCTTAATTTCTTTTTCTTTTCCGTCAGGACATTGATTCCATTCCAAATCAAACACTATATAATTCATGCTCTGTCCTCTCTTCTTTTTTATCTATAAATTTCCATTCTCACATACAAATAAAACTATATTAGCATTGTACCATAAAAAAAGACGAAATACAGTAACTTTCTTTAAATTCCAGTATTTCGTCCTTTAATCAACAATTAAACATCAATAATTTTTTGCACCGTTTTTAATTTTTATTTTCTGCAATTTTAAATTTCTGGATCATTTCACGCAGATTTTCTGCTTCACTGCTCATCTCCTGACTAGATGCTGCACATTCTTCAGATGTTGCCGAATTCGTCTGTACGACATCATTGATCTGTTCAATTCCATCATTAATCTGTTTGATTTCTGTTGCCTGTGTCTCTAACGTATCAGCAATATTTGTGACTTCTTTTGTAATGATCTGGGAATTCTCAGCGACCTCCTGCAATTGTGATGCCGTCTGCCCTGCAATCACCATACCCTTTTCCACGGCTTTCACAGAGGTTTCAATCAATGTTGCAGATTCCTTTGCTGCCTGGGCACTCTGGTCTGCCAGCACATTTACCTGATTCGCTACAACTGCAAATCCCTTTCCTGCCTCCCCTGCTCTTGCAGCCTCAATGGAAGCATTCAATGCAAGCAGATTCGTCTGGGCCGCAATTTCATTGATTGTTGCAATGATCTTGTCAATCTCTTTTGATGCCCCGTTGATCTCATTCATGGAATCAACCATATCCTTCATTTTACCATTGCTTTCCAGAATGGCATTTCCAAGTTCGTCTACTCTTCCACTGATTTCTTTTGCGGATTTTGAATTTTTTTCTACCTGTTCAGAAACACCTTCGACTGTTGCGGTCAGTTCTTCTACAACTGCTGCCTGATTTGTTGCTCCATCCGCAAGGTCATTGGAGCTTGCTGCTACCTGCTCTGCGGCACTCGAAACTTCATCTGAAACATGCTGGATTCCCTTTATCACCTCTGCCATGCTTTCTTCAAACAACATAAAGGAGTTTAGAATTCCAACAAAATCCCCTTTCCACTCTACTTCCGGCTGCACATCAAAATTTCCTTCTGCAAACATCTTCATTGCACGTCCAATATCATCTACATAGCTTCCCAGAATGCGGATGGATTTACGCATACTGTGTGCCAGTCTTCCAATCTCATCATCCGAATGGTATTCCAGCGTGCTGTGCAGGTTTCCATCTGTTAATTCCTGTGCAACGGCTTCCACTTCACGTAATGGTACTAAAATTGTCTCAAGTACTTTTTTGCCTGTTTTTGTTGTCAGTTTCCATGCCAAAACCAGACAAACAATAATACACGCAATTCCTGCCACTGCAAAAATAATCGTAATTCTGGCTGACCGGCTGCTTACCTCATCGGTCATTTCATCTAATCTTATTGCAATTTCTACAGCTTTATTTAATGCCGGGGTACAATCATTCAGAATTGAATCAACTGCCTTATCTTTGTCACCGCTTTTGATTTTTTCCATGATGGAATAACCAATGTTTCCCCAGTCTGCAAGGGCAGATGAGTATTCTTCATAATCCGCATCCGGAACAACTCCGGATTTCTTTAAATTTTTCAGATGGGTATCAACTTCTGCAAGCAGTCCTTTTACCGTCTGCTCATAATTGTCATAAGAGGATACATCATTATTTAATGCCATTTCCCTGATATTTCTCGCTGCTGCGTTAACATTTATCCTGCAGGTTTTCACCGCCTGGTCTGCAACAGTAACATTTTGTACATAATGCTTCATATTGAAAAATAGAATACCTATGACCACAATAGATAACAGCCCTGAGACTAACATCATAGTAATGACTTTTCTGTAGCCATAGTTTATCCTTTCCTTCAGATGCAAATTTTCTAAGTTCTTTTTCTTTATATTTTTCTTTGACGCCATAGTTTGCTATTTCCTTTCTCTTTTACTCGTTCCTTATATATCAAATTTTTTTCTCAAAGTCAATAAATTTCAGGAACAATTCTATTATTCTATTTTTACATAAAATATTGTACCACTCCCCCTCCGAAAAATACAGCACTTTTACCAATTTTTTCTACAGTTACCTCTCTGATCGAACGTGATTTAATCTGGAATGTCGTGCCAGTGGTTCCCTCGTAAGAGCCTCTTTCCATAATCGTAACTGTGACAGTTCCTGCATTGATGTTATTGCTATACGAAACGGTATAGTCTGCATTTTTGGTAAGCAAGAATATAGTGTTTTGTTGCTCGCAAGCACCATAAAATAAAAAAAGCAACAATGAATTTTGATCATTGTTGCAAAAATCAATGTTCCCTGCGGGAATCGAACCCACAACTAGTGCTTAGGAGAAGCCCCCGAGGGGCATTTTTGACTCCCTACAAATCCCCGAAAATCCTTGATTTTACTGGCTTTTCTGGGATTTCACTGTTAGTAAATTCTCGTCCAAAACCTGCTAATTTTTCGTGGTTTTTTGCCTTCCTTTTAGCAGGGTATTAGCAAATGCAAAGAAATATGGGAAACATCATTGAGTTAATCTGTAGCCCATAAATCACAGGAAACGCATTTGAAGTTTACGCATTCTCTTATGCAAATCAATAATCTGTGTTCAAATATTATAATGGTTTTTCTTCTTGATTTCAAGATTTTTCAGGAATTACAAAAGGCAACCCTGACGGATTGCCTTTTTTGTATGACTAAATTGTTTTCGCTAAAGCCTTTAATAATGCTGCTGTTTCCGGATTTGATAACAGTTTTGTGAGCAAGGCGGCGTTTTCATCTGTACTGTTCTCAGCAGGCTTTTCTTTTTCAACTTCGCTCTCTTTTTGAACCTCTGCCATTGGGTCAAGGAGTTCAACCGAAGTTTCAAACTTGGGCATTGGAGCAGTTTTACCTTCTTCCGCATTTTTGAGACCTTTAGCGTTGTAGAACTGTTCCTCAAACTTCTGTGCGTTATATCGCCTGTCCTCGTCGATTATATGGCTGTAAACATCGGCAACCATATCCATTCGGGCGTGTCCTGAGTCGCCTTGAACCGATTTCATATCGCCGCCGTTCCATTTCAGCTTGTAGGTTATACTTGCGTGACGGAAGCTGTGAAATACCACATCGGGTAAGTCGTTGTCCTGTATCAGCTTTTTCAAAGCACGGTTGATTACCTGACCTTCCATCGGTCTGCCTGACGAATGGCAGAATACCAAGTCATAATCCAAATACTCATCACCGAAAAGCTCTTTCATTTCGTCAATCTGCTTTTTTCTCTCTAACAGCATTTGAGCTACGGTTGACGGCAAGAAGATTTTTCTCACACTTGTTTTAGTTTTTGGCGTTTTCAAAACAAGGGAGGTATTTGTATTTGACAGAGTTCTCGGAAAGACACGGATAATGTCCTTATTATCAAGCACCTCCATTACATCTCTGTTTACTCGCTGAAGCTCTTTATCTACAAAAATGGAAGCGTTGTTTTCTTTCAGGCTTTCCTCCGAAATATCAATGCAATCCCAAGTAAGACCGAGCATTTCACCCATACGGAGTGAACAGGCAAAGGATAAATTGATGGCTAATGCGAGAATATCATCATCGCACACTTCAAGAGCGTGCATAAGAGTTTCTGCTGTCCATATTTCTCGTTTCTGATGTTCCTCTTTCGGGAGCGTTGCATTGAGAACCGGGTTTCTTGTCATCAACTCCCATTTTACCGCCTGATTAAAGGCACTCCTTAAAAACTTATGGATTTCTCTT
>ERZ772861.681-NODE-681-length-34624-cov-4.476381_pt1 | contig 34624 bp, 36 predicted proteins | sample MGYA00512135_ERZ772861 | MGnify/ENA primary metagenome ERZ772861 (study PRJEB29015, sample SAMEA2737700) | human gut metagenome | biome: human gut; feature: human-associated habitat; material: faeces | place: China | collected 2012 ...
ACAAAACTTCAGGAAACTATATCAATGTCATATTGATTTCAGTAACGATACGACACTCTTTGTGGGGGCAAACAATAGTGGTAAAACTTCTGCGATGGATGCATTGGGAAAGTTTTTGGCCGGGCGACCGTTTGCTTTTAATGATATTACTATATCTAACCGTGAGCTGATCAACCAAATAGGAAAACAGTGGGAAACAGTAGATTGCGAAAAACCTAATTCGCTTTCTGAATGGAGTAAATTGCTACCTTCTCTGGATGTTTGGCTGAACGTAAATCCTCAGGATATACATTATGTTGTGGGTATCATTCCAACATTGAAGTGGCGAGGAGGAAGACTTGGTGTCCGTTTAATCTATCAACCTCGGAAAATTGAAGGATTATTCACGGAATATCGAGGAGCTTTCTTTTCTGCCAGAGAAACTGAGAAAGCATGTGCTGATGAAAAGAAAATTCGTTTATTTCCGAATAGTCTTTGTGAATACTTAGAAAGGTATTTCACCTCATCTTTTGTGGTGAAATCCTATATTTTAGATCCTGAAAAATTTGACGCAGATTCGCCGCAAGAAACGGAATTTGGAATGGAATGCTTAGTGGACAACCCATTGACGGCAATCATACGTATTGACACGATAGGTGCACAACGCAACTTATCTGATCCCGATAAACACGATGGAACGGACTCTGATAGAACACGGCTTTCTACTAAAATTCGGAGTTACTATGATAAATACCTTGATCCAGAAAAAACACCGTTGCCAGAGGATTTGGAGATACTGGCAGCAACAGAACAAGCTCGAAAAATCTTTGATAGCAACCTTGAAAACAAGTTTAAGCCTGCAATTAAAGAATTAGAGGAACTTGGTTATCCCGGGATTGCCAATCCACGTATTACAATTACAAGTAAAGTTACAACAACTGAAATGTTACGGCACGACTCTGCAGTACAATATTCTCTTGGCGAAAAAGATGATGGGCTGATATTGCCAGAAAAATACAATGGTCTTGGCTATCAGAATTTGATTTCTATTGTATTTGATTTAATATCATATCGAGATGGTTGGATGCGAGTAGGAAAGTCTGGAACAAAAGACGAGATAATTGAGCCATTACATCTCGTGCTCGTCGAGGAGCCAGAAGCTCATCTACACGTACAAGTTCAACAGGTCTTTATTCGCAAGGCTTATAGCGTGCTGCGCAACCATGAAAAGCTTGGGAAAAGTGATGCGTTTTCTACACAACTTGTAATAAGTACACATTCAAGCCATATTGCACGAGAAGAAGAATTTGCAAATTTGCGGTATTTCAAACGCTTACCCAGGGACTTTGAGGGTAAAGTTGCAACATCTAAAGTCGTAAATCTTTCTGATGTTTTTGGTAAAGATGATGCAACGAAACGTTTTGTTACAAGATATTTGCAGACGACCCACTGCGATTTGTTTTTTGCTGATGGGGTCATTTTAGTTGAGGGTTCAGCGGAACACATGCTGTTGCCGCATTTTATTAGGAATAAGTATCTCAAATTAAATCAAAGATACATTACAATTCTCAACATTAACGGAAAACACTCTCACAGGCTGGCACCCTTAATTGACAAACTCGCTCTTCCAACTTTGGTTATAGCTGATTTGGATTCGGCGGAACCAACTGGCCACCACAAGAAAGCTGAGCCGGTTAGAAAACAAGGATTGATTAGTGGAAATTATGCCATAACAGATTGGCTTATTATGAAGAGACTAATTGACGATCTAATCGACTTGCCTGATAGTAGTAAAGTATTCTCTATGCAATCCATTTGCCCGTATCAAATCCGTATTGCATATCAGACTCCAATTAAAATTTGCTACCAAAACAAAGAGATAGAAGCTTTGTCAAGAACCTTCGAAGACAGTCTAATTTATTCGAACTGGGATACATTCGAAGGAATGTCGGTCTCTGATTCAGGGCAACTTATTAGGAAATTGAAAGAGGGATTGGATAACAAGGATTCTTTTGAGACAATTAAAAGCAAAATATTCGAAAGTCTTAAGCAGTCGGATGTTAAAGCGGAATTCGCCTTGGACTTAATCTATTCAATCGATCCCAATATGATGGTGGTTCCTCAATATATTGACGAAGGATTAAAATGGTTGGAGGACCTTTTGTGTGAGGAGGAATAATGGATGGAAGAACCTATGAAAACGTCTCAGGTCATATCTGACGATCATGTCGATGACCATGTTGACGATGAGATACGAAAATGCTTTATGTCAGAGCCACCAAAAAGCTTTTTTATGTTTGCCGGCGCAGGATCTGGAAAAACTCGCAGCCTAATAAATACGCTTGAATTTCTATCTGCGGAAAAGAGTGAATATTTGGCAGAACACGGCAAGAAAATTGCTGTCATTACATACACTAACGCTGCATGTGACGAGATTAGTAGGCGTCTTCAATACAAACCTATTTTTCACGTCTCTACTATCCATAGTTTCTTGTGGGATCTTATTAAGAATTTCCAGGTGGATATTAGGCGGTGGGTAGAAGAATCTATTCAAGAAGAAATATTGGAGATTCAATCCAAACAAAGCGGAAGAGCTGCAACAAAAAGCAGAGAAGAAAAAATTCAAAAGAAAAAAGAGCGCTTGGAAAAGATAAAAAATATAAAACGATTTTCCTATAACCCAAACGGTGATAATGTGGGTATCGACTCTTTAAGTCACGAGGAAGTAGTTAAAATCGGGGCAGAATTTATCTCAACTGAAGAAACAATGAAACAAATTCTGGTAAATAAATATCCTGTTCTCCTGATTGACGAAAGCCAGGATACAAAGAAGGAACTTATCGATGCACTGCTCATTGTATATAGGGAGAAGAAAGATCAGTGGGCAATAGGAATGTTCGGAGATACCATGCAGAAGATTTATCAAGATGGAAAAGATCGCTTGGAAGAGGCCATTCCATCAGACTGGGTGCGTCCAGTAAAAGTGATGAATCACAGAAGTTCTAAAAGAGTTGTTGCATTGGCAAATTCTATTCGAAACCTATCCGATGACAAAATGCAAAGATCAAGAAGCGATGCCGCAGAAGGTTGCGTACGGCTTTTTCTTGCTGATACAAGCAGCGAAAAAGAAGCTACAGAAAAATTAGCAGCAAGAATAATGGCTGAACAGTCCTTGGATCAAAGTTGGCTTACAGATGATGGATACGAATGCCTAATTCTCGAACACCATATGGCTGCCAGTCGCTTTGGATTTTCCAATCTATACTCTGCACTCGATGAATGTAAGCTATTCGGTACTGCTCTACGCAAGGGAGAAATTCCTGAGATTTCCTTGTTATCAAATATTGTTTCACCGCTTATCAAGGCACACAAAGTAGATAATGCATTTGAGGTTTCAAGACTTATCCGAAAAAGCTCTCCGCTTCTAAGCAAGAAATCTATGGCAGCCAATATAAGTGCGCAACAGGAAATGTTGGAAAAGGCCGAACAAGCATCCTCATCACTATTTGCATTATGGGACAATGACGCAAATCCTTTATGTATTGAAGTTCTTAAAAACATCAATGCATCTGGCTTATACGAACTAACCGAAAGAACAAACGATATTCTTGACGAAAACTATGTTGGAGATGATCTGAAAGTTATTGCATTGAAAAAAGCACTATCTGTTCCGTTTGATGAAATGGAGCGGTATGCCACCTACGTTTCTGACAGTAGTCGTTTTGCTACACACCAAGGTGTAAAAGGTTTGGAATTTCCAAGAGTGATGGTTATTTTAGATGACGCAGAATCACGAGGTTTTTTATTTAGCTATGAGAAACTATTTGGCGCAAAAAAGCAAACTGCAACTGACGTAAAAAACGAAAAAGAGGGAAAAGATACCAGTAATCGCAGAACGGCAAGGTTATTCTACGTTGCATGTACCAGAGCAATGGAAAGTTTAGCGGTAGTCGCATACTCTGATAATCCCGAACTCGTAAAAAATACAGCTCTAAACAACGGCTGGTTTTCGGAAGACGAAATACAAATCATTGAAACCCAGAGTGTTCTCTGAGGTACTGCATCTATTCTTGGCACTGTTGTAGCGAAATGTATAGGAGTTGTGGGCAATTTGAGATGCTCGCTGGCTCATAAAAATGAGCCAGCGACACAAATGGGAAGGATAAAACGTGTGAGCTATATACAAATGAACTTTTGTGCCGATTGCAATGATCTGGCCTATAAGATTAGAGATGATGTTAACGAACAGAATGGCGATAGCTATGAGAAGCGCCTTAAAGAATGGGAAAAAGAGCAAAAGGCCAACGGAAACATTTTTGGAATGGCGGCAAGTTTTTTAACCTTTCTCGGAAAAAGCACAAATAAGGACAATGAATAAAATGAGCCACGGCTGCTACTCCATTGCGGAGCAACAGCCGTGGCTTTAATTATGAATATTTAATCTTCTATCCCGTGCAGCGCATTACCCTTTAGATAATGTTCTAATTCCCCAGATACTACCAGTCCGGCATACTCCATCGGCGCATGGTAAAGCAGCCAGTCCAGGTCAGCCATCTGGCTATTTGTGACATTATAAAAGTTTTTCACTTCCTCACAGTCGATTGTAAGAACAGAACCATCGCTGTAAGTGAGTTCCACGGAATTGGCATCCATATTGTAGACACCATGAAGCAATTTCATCATAACGTGTTCCTTTCAAAATTGTGTCTTTATTTTCAGACAGACTTTTTCGTGGTGAACCCGTTTCCAAAAAGTTGTACATCATTCACCGCACCAATTCCGCACCAAACCGCCATAAAACTATATGAAAGTATATGGGAATATAAGAGGGAAAAGTTTCGGGAAATGAGTGATATAAATGTTTATTGAGAATTATGGAGATATGAAAATAGGTAATTTCCAACAATACCTAATTTCATATCGCTTAAAATCTCCTTTATCTGACAGGTATCTCCTGGGTTCAGGAAAACCAAATTCATTATAGAGGCCAGTATATCATAAAAACTGGATTCTTTCAATAGTGTTTGGATTTTTTGCTGAGACGTATTCTGATTCTGATGAGAGAACCTACAAACCAGGGAAAAACGGCCTGTCGGTTTTATAGCTGCATCGAAAAAATACCTCTACGAAATTACACAACTCTCAAACTCTCAAATCCGCTTTGAGAACCGGCCAACATACCGGGAGAGATGCGCAATCAGTATCATCCGCTGTTGTTTTATATCTCGCACAAGTCTTTGTCAATAATCAATCGCCGTTCTTCCGGCAGACGGAGATGTTCCCAGGCATCCACCAAGAGGAGCGTGTACTGGTGGTCGATGGTTGTTTGGAGGAAACGTTGAACGGAGTCATCCGGGAAATAGCTGCGCAAATTTACAAAGATGAATAGCTTGTTTCGCTCATAACAGCGAACCAATTCCATGTAGTCCAGCAGACGTTCCAGAGGATCGGGGTAATCATCCCGAAGGGTGATTCCAACAGACTTCAGAAGCGTGCCAACTGTTATGTCTCCGCATACCACATCGCAATCCGAGGAGAAAATCAAGTCATCCAAATAGCATTCAATTTGGGAAAGAATTGCCATGGTTTGCTGGTAGTGCCCCTCTGCCATTGCGGTGCTTTCCATAACAGATGCAATTTTGCTCAGAAGTGGCTTGCGGTTCAGGTGGAAAGAGAGAAAGCTATCCAGATGCTCACAGTTTTTGCCCCAGTCCAATGGTACGTTTTTTCGGAGAGAACGCTCTTACCGGAAAATCCATCAAGTAGAAAGCGAATGTCCTGCAAAAAGTTTCGGAAGAAATCCTGTCTTTCAATAATCAGGGTGTTTACTCCTGGACTGGAAAAATCGATTACGGATTCCAATTGCGGGTGAGCCAGCATCATAGTTCAATTATCCTTTCATCTGAACCAATCACATCGCTGTGAAATGTGCCTACAATCCATTCCATTTTTGCGAATTGTTTCTCTGCAATGGTCATCATTTGTACGATGCCCTTTGGGGGCTTGTTTTACGGATGACTTCAGCGGCTGTTTTTTCCGTGCTGTCCGCTTTTCAGGATTCTTCCACCATCAACTGGCAGAGGATGGCATCCAGCTTCGCATTGACCATATCAAAATCTGCCACTGCATCCATGATTTCCTCGTAGGCTACGTCTTTTCCGGCATCGTGGAGCTGAGAAGCAAGGGTGGCAACCTCCTGGGCATGGGCATCATTGTGACTGACAAGATAGCGCATCATCACCAGCAGCTCCTGAATCGGCGTTGCACCGCTAATGGGTTTGTGCTCGTGGTAAACATCCCCGTGGGAATGGGTGTGGGTGATGCCGCCGTGGCTGTGGGTCAGGGGAGAATGTTTGACACCGCTGACTTGATACATCCGGCTGTTGGAAATCATCACCTCCACCGTAAAATGAGGGTTAAAGAGTTTTACAAGTTCCTCAGCCTCCATCAGTCCGTTTGACACCTTGCTGGCTGCACCGGAATGGTGGTTGTCAATGGATTCCCGGCAGGCTCCGTGGGCAATGGTCATCCGTCCGCCATCTTTCAGGAGCCCGGCCAGTGTGCGAATCAGCAGCTTTGGATTTGGAAAGTGGGGGAAAGCGTTATACACTACAATTCGATCGAATTTTTTCTCAAAGGGATACGCTTCCACATCTCCGCAGATAATCTGCACGCTTTCCGCATTACAGAATTTTTGGGCAGCTATTTTTGCCATTTCCGGGGAAATATCAATTCCGGTGACAGATGCTGCACCACGCTGCAAATAGTAGGGAATCATGACCCCGGTACCACAGGCAACATCCAGAATATCCATCCCTGCTCCGACTTCGGCATTGTCCAAAATAATATTGATAATCTCATCATTTTTAACCATGTTTGCGTCCCAGGTGGGGGCGTAGCGGTCAAAAAAAGCAATAACATCCTGCTTCTCCATCTGAAATACCTCCTGATTAAGCCGGACGCAGTCTCACAAAAAAAGACTGCGTCCAAATCATTATAAATTTTATTTAAAGAATGCTGCAGTGTCAATCCTCTGATAACCGCCGAAGCTGGAAGGACAGGCGAAGATTTCCTCTGCCAACTCTTGCCCCAGGAACATCTTCGTGATTTCGTTCGCTTTGTCAGTCAGATTGATGTCCTCAAACTGTTCCGGGTAAACGGTTTTGGCAATAAACCAGGTGTTCAGCAGTGCAATTTCAAAATTGGTGTAATAGGCATTATACGCCATTTCCAGATACACTTCTCCATTTTGCCAAGCCTTGCAAGTGTCAAACAGGGTGGGGTCTTCTTGGTACAGGGGCTTGATGTTTTTCACCGCGGCAGCATCAAAAAACATGATGTCCATGCTGTCACCCAGTTCCACGAACTTTTCTTCCTCAATGGGCTGGATGCCCTTCGCACCGGTGTCGACCAATACGTTCTTCACATTTGCGACCTGAAAGGAGACATATTTCTCAGCAGTCATCAGGTGGTTGGTGGTACCCCAGTTTCCCAGGCCGCAGATGTACACACTGGGCTTGTCTTCTTCGGAAATGTCAGCGGTGCGGGCGGTGATTTCTTCGGCTTCATCCTTCACAAAATCCACTAGCTGCGCTGCTTTATCTTCGCAGTTAAAAATCTTGCCCAGCAACTCCATAGAGCCATAGAACGCATCATCAAATACGCCCTGAGCGCCGGCCTTCAGTGTAATAACAGGAACACCAAGCTGCTCTTGCAGTGCATTTTCCTTCTCTACATCCTCAAATTCAGAGATAACGATGTCGGGATTACAGGCAAGAATTTTTTCTGCCTCGGCAGTCTGTGCCATGGGGCCGCCCACACCGCAGGAAGGAAGGGTGCTGAACACATCGCCGTAGGCCAGCACATAGGGGCGTGCAACAGCATCAAACATTTTCGGACGCTCAGAAAGGGAAGTGTTGTCAATGTCCTCCACGCCGCACAGCAGGTTGACATCTCCAATATAGCTGTACATTCTCAGCGCACCTGCGCCAATGCAGACAACGTTTTTGTAGCTGCCGGGTGTGACAGTGACCTCCCGGCCAATCATGTCGGTGACAGTGGTTTCCTCGGCTTCTGCCAGGGCACCTTGTATTCCGCTCACGCAGATGGACAGGCACATAGCGGCGCACAGGAGCAGCGCCAAAATTCTTTTAGTTCTCATTGTGATACCCTCCTAAAATGATTTTTTCATTATCAATCTCGACAATTCTGACAGTTGCATCAAAAACGTCGCGGATGACCTCTTCTGTGACGATTTCCTTCCCGCCGGCGTATTTCACCTGACCATCTTTCAAAAAGAAGAATTTGTCACCAAAGTAAAGCGCTTGGTTCAGGTCGTGGAGACTGGAGAGAATACTAATCTTTTTTTCCTTTGCTAGCCTTTTTGCTTCTTTTAAAATCAGTTCTTCATTTGCGATGTCCAAATTTCCTGTCGGTTCATCAAATACCATTAGTTTCGGTTCCTGCGCCATGGCTCTTGCAATGGCAATTTTTTGCCGTTCTCCGCCGGAGAGTTCTTCTACATTCCGACCGGCATAGTCACTGAGTCCCATGTCCGTGACGATTTTTTCCACTGCCTCGTAGTCTTCATGACTTGCTTTCAGACCGAAATATGCCACGCGCCCCATGAGGATGGAATCAAATACCGTCAGCGCGCCAAATTGAATGTCCTGGGGCACATAGGCTATTTTTCTTGCGCGTTCCCGGCGGGACATATTTAATAGATTTTCGTGTTCAAAGGAAATGGAGCCGCTTTCAGGGGCGGCAATGCCCAGGATGTTTTTAAAGAGGGTGGTTTTTCCAGATCCATTTTTTCCCAGTACGATTCCAATTTCCCCCTGCCCAAGCTCCAATGAGGCGCTGTTTAGGACATTTTTCCCGCCCTTATTGTAGCGGAATGAGAGATTCTCGCATTTTAGCATGAATGGTTCTCCTTTCGGGAGAAGATAATGGCAACAAAAAAGGGGGCACCAAGCAAAGATGTAATCGCCCCAACAGGCAGGGCGGATCCGCCCCCCATACTGCGGGACAGGGTATCTGCCAGCAGCAACAATAGGCTCCCGCTCATGAAAGAGACAGGAATTGTAACGCGGTGATCCTGCCCCAGCAGCTTCTTGGTCACATGGGGGCAGATGATGCCGACAAATCCGATGATTCCCAAAAAAGAAACGCACACCGCTGTAATGATAGATGCCAACAGAAGTGACACAAACCGCAATCCATCGACATTGATGCCCATGGTTTTGGCAGTCGCCTCACCGCTGAGCAGTGCATTATAACGCCATGACATCAGCATGAAGAACGCAAAGCCGACTGTGACAATTGCAAACATAATGCCGTCCGTTCGATAGGTTGCCCGCCCCAGGTCGCCAAAGTTCCAAATCACCGCGGCGGAAAGCCCTACATCGGTGGCATAGAACTGCAAGATGGTGGTGGCAGCCGTCCAGACAGCACCAATGGCGATGCCGGAGAGCACCACCACATTAGGGGAGAAGGATTGAAAGGTACAAAGCCCCAGAATCAGCAAAATGGATAGGGTAGAAAATATGAAAGCCATCATGCTGGTGGCGTAGGGATTGGCACCCGCATCAAAGGAGCGGATATTATTTCCGGTGGACAGGAATCCCCCCGCAAAGGCAATGATAGATAAATTCGCACCAAACACCGCCGCATTGGAAACGCCCAGCGTAGAAGGAGAGGCCATGGGATTATTGAGGGTTGTTTGCATAATCAGGCCGGAAATTGACAGCCCTGCACCTGCAATTACCGCTGCCAGCACTCTGGGCAGACGGATGTTCTGGATGATTCGGATTTGCGCCGGAGTGCCTTTCCCAAACAGGGCAAATGCGGATTCCTTTAATGTCATATTGGAAGAACCAACAAACAGGCAGACCACGCTCATAAACACGGTGGCAATCGCGATTATGAGGATAACGGTGAAGTTTCTTTTTTTCTGCTTCTGGAGCAGCTCAATGTGGCTCATGTATTTTTCTCCAAAATTTTCACGTTGTCGTCTTTGCATTGTAGCTTTTTTTCCCCTATTTGTGAAGCCCCCCGGGGGGTTATTTCCGGTGAAAATCATTTGCATTCCTACGCATGAAATTTTCCAAAGGGGGACATTGACAGTAATATTTTTCTGTGTTATATATGGTTACGATAAGGAGACGAAGCACACATCGGTATAGGAGGGTGCTATGACACAACTGCAAAAAGCGAGGGACTATGAAGCACTGCATCGTCCCCAAATAAAGCCCCAGCTTCCAATATATCATTTGACGGGAGGCGTAGGCTGGATAAACGACCCCAATGGCTTTGCGCCCTATCGTGGGGAATATCACCTGTTTTTTCAGTACCACCCCTACGACACCCAGTGGGGTCCTATGCACTGGGGTCATGCGAAAACGGCGGATTTCATCCGGTGGGAGTTCCTTCCTGCGGCGCTGGCACCGGAGGACAACTATGATAAAGATGGCTGCTTTTCCGGGGGCGCATTGGAAATGCCGGATGGCCGTCATTTCCTCCTTTACACCGGTGTCAACGGGGCAGCGCAGACACAGTGCGTCGCCGTTGGGGATGGCCTGAACTATAAAAAATATCAAGGGAATCCGGTAATAACGGCTGAAAGCCTCCCGGAAGGTGCCAGCCCCCAGGATTTCCGTGACCCCAAAATCTGGATGGAATGCGGCGTTTATTACGCAGTTGCGGTGAACCGGGGCAAAGACGGCAGCGGGGATGTCTTGCTTTTTGAGAGCAGGGATGGATTTCATTGGGTACGCGACAGCATTCTTTATTCCTGTGGATACCGTTTTGGAACCATGTGGGAATGCCCGGACTATTTTCATCTGGATGGCAGGGATGTGCTGATTCACAGTGCGCTGGAAGTGCGGGCGAAGACAATGGAATTCCATAATGGTACTTGTACCGTGTATCACATTGGGTCTACAGATGCAGAAAAGCACTTTCACCCGGAAGTATCCCATGCGGTGGATTATGGCCTTGACTTTTATGCGCCGCAGACGCTGGAAGCGCTGGATGGCCGCCGCATCCTGATTGGTTGGATGCAAAGCTGGGAAGGAGCGCACCAGCGCATTCCGGGGCTTGACTTCATGGGGCAGATGACCGTCCCCAGAGAGCTTACCATCCGGGATGGACGGCTGCTGCAGATGCCGGTACGGGAACTGGGCAGCTATCGGAGGAATAAGGTGGAATTCCGCAATGTGACCGTTCATGAGGAAATTACCCTGCCTGGTGTTTCCGGCAAGGTACTGGATATGATTTTGGAGATTGCGCCTGCTACGGAGTGTTACAGCTGGTTCCGGCTGCAAATTCGGAAGGGGGAGGGTTTTCATACAGATATTACACTTTTCCCGCAGAAGGGTACCATTCACCTGGACAGAACCTACAGCGGATTTCCTTTTGACATCAACCATGTGCGGGAATTCCCGGCAGATTTTGAAGATGGAAGGATTTGTCTGCGCCTGCTGCTGGACTGCTACAGTGCAGAGTTGTTTGTGGGAGATGGAGAACAGACCGCCTCGATGACCCTTTATTCCCCGGGAAATGCAGAGGGGATTTCCTTTGCCACAGATGCACCGGTGCGGATGTCCGTCCAGAAATATAGTCTTGAGGTATGATACATTTCGGCGCATAAAGCGCAGAGAGCGAAAGAGAGGGTATTAGGTGAAAAAATATGATGTTGTTACACTGGGAGAGCTGCTGATTGACTTGACCCAGAATGGAATCAGCCAGCAGGGAAATCCACTTCTGGAAGCCAATCCCGGTGGTGCGCCCTGCAATGTGCTGGCGCTGCTGGCGAAGCTGGGGCATTCCACAGCTTTTATTGGAAAGGTGGGAGCAGACGGCTTTGGCACCCAGCTGGAAAATGCCTTGAAGGAAACGGGAATCTCTACCCAGGGGCTGTGCCGGGATGAAAAGGTACATACAACCTTGGCAGTGGTGCATACGTTGGCAGATGGCGACCGGGATTTCAGCTTTTATCGCAACCCCGGTGCGGATATGCAGCTATGCCAGGAGGAGGTTCCCTTTGAGCTGATTCAGCAGGCCAAGATTTTCCATTTTGGAACCCTGTCCATGACCGATGAGCCGGTGCGTTCTGCCACCTATGCTGCCATTGCAGAGGCCGAGCGGTGCGGTGTGCTGCGTTCCTTTGACCCTAACCTTCGCCCGCCGCTGTGGCGGAGCCTGGAGGAAGCGAAGGAGCAGGTGTGCTATGGGTTAGCCCATTGCGACATCCTGAAAATCTCTGACAATGAAATCCAGTGGCTGACCGGGTTGGAAGATTACGATCAGGGCATATCCTGGATTCGGGAGCGCTATCCTGCCATTAAACTGATTCTTCTTTCTATGGGGAAGGATGGAAGCCGTGCCTACGCCGGGGACTTTCAGGCAGAGGCTCAGGCGTTCCGGGTGGATACCATCGAAACCACCGGTGCAGGTGATACCTTTTTTGGCGCAGTGCTGCATCATGTTCTGATGTGGGGGATGGGGGAATATACCGGCGAACAGCTGACCCGGATGCTCACCTTTGCAAATGCAGCAGCTGCCATTGTCACCACCAGAAAGGGTGCGCTGCGTGTTATGCCCGGCAAAGAGGAAATTGCTGCTTTGATGGAAACAATGGAATAATCAAAAAAATGCCGCCTTCCAGCAGATGTTGGAAGGCGGCGCTTTTTCCTGGCGGGTGTTTTATTTTTCTGAGTGGAAAGCTGCTTCCGCGAAGAATGAATCACAAAATCCATTCCACTGCGTCTCATACGCTGCATGATGAAGCAGCGTCATGTCTTTTGGAGAGAAGATACCACGTTTGTGCGCCTCCTCCACAAACTTGAAAATGTAATCCTCTGGGGGCACAGCAACAGCACGGACAAAATTCCAGCCCATCCTTGCGGCGTAGTAGAGCCGTGTGTGTCCATCCAGGGAGATGTATCTTCCGTCATGGGGAAACACTTGGATGATAATGTCCTCTGGCTTCTGAAGAAAGGTGCGGACAGCGGCTATTTTGCTTTCATCCACATAAAACTGAGACGGCTGGATGCTTTCCAATGGAATGGTCAGAAGCTGTACCGCCGGATACTGTTTTATCACCTGCCGCTCGGTGTTATAAAATATGGTGATATGAGGCGTGTAAAAGCGAAATTCTTCAATCACTTGCGGATATATTGCGGCATCCTCCCCACGGACAACAGCTTCGGAATCCGAAATGATTTCAATTTCATAGGGCTTATCATCTGCAAGAAAGCATCCGTGCTGATACAATACCTTCTTCGAGAAGCGGGCATCTTCATATGCGTTGATGCGCTGGAATTCCATCACGATCCTCCCATCAGCAGGGGGTTAACGCCTGCGCGATTTCTGCCTTCGTCTCCGGCGACATCCATTTTTCAAACAGCAGGGACTTCTTAGAGGGGAGGTAGCCCATCAGCTGAAATCCCAATTTTTTCAGCAACGCAATGCTGGGAGCGTTTTCCGGCTCTACAAAGCAGGTGAAATCCCAGTCCGGGCAGCGACTGTGCAGCAGCTCGGTCAGGGCGGTCAGTGCTTCAAAGGCATATCCCTTGCGATGATGCCGGTAGGAGAAGGTGTAGCCCAGGCTGATGTTGCCCTCCCGGGGCATGACCACAATCTCGCCAATCATGGCATCAGTCTCTTTCAGTGCAACTGCCACCAGGAAAGAAGCTTCCGTGGACACCACATCATTTTTCCGCCGCTCCACCAGTTGACAGATGCCTTCAAAATCCGTTACTTGCCCCCGCTGATACCGGGCGCAGATTTCGTTGTTCCGATAGTCATACATCACATCTGCATCTTTTGCTTCAACGCTGCGCAGCCGCAGCCGGTTGGTTTCCAGAAATGTCATGGTGTCACCTTCTTGAGCAGTATTGTCATGGAATCGTAGCCCTCTGAGATTTCGTATGTCATCCCATCGGGAACTAGCTCATAAACTTCGTCCTGGCAGTAGGGATGAAAAACCATCCCCTTCCATTTTCCATCAGTGAAAATATAATCGCCGTTCTGGGTTACGGTGTGCGGCTCGTCTTCGTATTCCCGGTCGATGGCATCCAGGGTAATGAGAATAATACCTGTTGGCTTTGTAATGCGGCACAGCTCTTTCATGGCTGCCGTTGCTTCAAGCTTAGAAATATGGTCAATCACATCCCGGGCAATAACGGCATCAAATTTCCCATCTGCATAGCCCGTTGCAAGAATGCTGGCGGTTTTGAACGCATCATTGCCGGTCACGGCCTGTGCAATCGCTGCTGCATGGGCTGAAACATCAAAGCCACCCACAGCAAATCCGAACTTTTCCAGCTTCAACCCATAAATTCCACACCCGCATCCGGCATCACATACGCTTTTGGCATCATATCGGCGCAGAATGGAGATGATGTCATCCTCGCCCATATCAAAGGCGTTGATATATTCTGCAATGCGGGCTGGATCAATGTGTTCCCAAGAGTTATCCCAAAATGAGTCCATATTGCACCTCCATGGCCGATGTTTCTAATATTACAAAGATTGAATACACACTTAATTCCCCGGACAGTATTATTCTTACCGGAACAACGAGCGTCTATGTTACCAACCAGTCCAGAAGGAAAAAGCCAGCAAAAACAGTTCTTTATGAAAAGAGCGTTGGCGAAAAGACCTATTATGCAGTTCAGACAGCTGCGGACATTAAGGCGAGACGCTGTACATTCTTTCACGTTTATAGGAGAAAAAAGGTACAAAAAGAAGCCTCGCAATCCACTGATACGAATAGTCCCAGTGCAACGCCCGAAGCGGAGTTTGCGAAAGCTCCCAATGCGAGAGTAACACAGCAGGAGCAGAATGTCAAGCAGAAATACAGCTACAGCACGGAAATCAATTTTACGACGAGTTGCACAAGAACCTTATTCGTTGAGGAAGAGATAACATCAAGAGAACACTCCATAAATGAATATTAGCTTAATTCATGTAAATACAGTTGAATAAACATTCTTTCCTGAAGTTCTACGGATGTAGGGTGGTTGTTGTTTTTTAGGATATGTGCAAAATTTGATTTCCGTGGAAGCGCCGGGCAAAAGCTCGGCGCTAATCTTTTGTCAGCTCCACCAGGCGGTTAAGCCTATCCACCCAGGCAAAGTCCGGGTATTTGAGGCAGCTCCTTGGCTGTTTCTGAGGAGAGATTTATTACGAACACCTAAAATTTCCCGTTGCAGTGCGGACGCGAATATTGTAATATAACATAAAATACAGTCGAGGAGGAAACAGAATGGATAAGATCGAAACACTGAGGCAGTGGGTGAAAGAAAGCTGTCATATTGTGGGATTCACAGGTGCAGGCGTAAGCACGGAGAGTGGGATTAAGGATTTCCGCAGTGTGGACGGCTTATATCACCAGCATTTTGAGTACCCGCCGGAGACCATCATCAGCCACAGTTTTTATATGCGCAATCCGTCTTATTTCTTCCGGTTTTACCGGGAAAAGATGCTTCCGCTTGGTTTTGAACCCAATATCACCCACAAAAAGTTTGCGCAGTGGGAGCAGGAGGGAAAGCTGGATGCCATTGTGACCCAGAACATTGACGGGCTGCATCAGAAGGCTGGCTCCCACACGGTGTATGAACTCCATGGGAGCGTACTTCGCAACTACTGCACCCGATGCCATAAGTTCTATCCGGCTGAATTTATCCGGGATGCCCAGGATATTCCCCGCTGCACCTGCGGCGGCATTGTGAAGCCCGACGTGGTACTATACGAGGAAAGCCTGGACGGGAAAACCATTGAAAAAAGCGTTGCAGCAATTGCCGGTGCTGACCTGCTGATTGTCGCCGGAACAAGCTTGACAGTTTACCCGGCGGCGGGGTTTCTGCGTTATTATCGGGGCAATCGGCTGGTGCTTATCAACCGCGACCTAACGCCATATGACGATAATGCAGATTTGGTGATTCACGACAGCCTGGGCAATGTCTTTTCCCAATTATAACAAGCACCTCACTCCGATGGATTTCAGAGTGAGGTTGCTTTCTTATTTGCGATTTTCCTTCCAGGTGTATATCAGACGGACAATTGTGGAAACCAGCAGGACACCAACTGCCATAACGCCCACGATGGCGGCAGTATAGGTTCCTCGCGCAGCAAATTGCTCCATATTTCCATGAACGGCATAATACATGGTATAATAGATTCCTGCACCGGGAATCAGCGGAAACAGCGAAACGACCAGATAGGAAATAGCCGGGTACTTGCGGATACGCGCCATGACCTCCGCATACACCGAGGCGAAGAATGCACCAGCAAAATAGGCAAAGATTTCACCCGCCCCCAGCCGCTGAATCAACACAAAGCCAACCCAGGTGACAACACCGCCCAGCGCACAGAGAAGCCCGCCGGGACCATGGATGTTAAATAAAATGGAAAACCCGATACAGCCGATTAGCGAGCCGATGGCCGTAACCAGCAGGGGATTGCTCAGTTCTACAAGATTATGCGGCATTCCCCAAAGCAGATCGGATGTATTCCATGCCACAGCGGTTCCCAGAGCCATGCCCATGGAAATCAAAAGCACCTGAACAAACCGAGTGATGCCAGAATTCGTATCACCATAGATAATGTCGCGCATGGCGTTGGTAAACAACAGCCCAGGCACCAGAATCATCAATGCGCCAATTACAACGCTGTTCACATTCTGAACCAGACCGTGGGTGTTCAGCCAGTAAGCGAGAAGTGCCATAGAAAAAGCGGAGAAGATGGTCTCAAAAAACGGGTTGACCTTCATTTTATCCATAAAGCGATTCAAAAGTCCGCCCAGTATGCCGCACAGGCCGGACATCACCATGTCTGTTGCGCCACAACCAAAAAGAAGGGAATAGCCCAGTGCACCTAAAAAGTGCCCCAGGACAGAAACGAAAAGGCCGTAATAGGGAATGGCACTGCGCACCTGTTCCAGCCACTGCATTGCGGTTTCAGGGGCAGGGTGTTCCATGCAAATTTTGCGGCTGAGGGCATTCAGCTTTTCCACGGCATCCAGATTGTTTCCATGAGGACCGATTCTGCGCATTCGGGTGATGGGTTTTCCGTCTTCTGTGAGCATACTGACAATCAAATAATTGGGGATGGAGAATACCTCTGCCTTGATACCATAGCTTGCCGCAATCCGGGCCATGCTGTCTTCAATGCGGAAGGTTTCAGCGCCGCTGATGGAAAGCTCGTAGCCCAAATCCACTGCCAGGTTCAGTATTGTCTGATAATCCATGTCTTTATTTTCCGCCTTCTGTCAATTTTCCTGTAACAGTATAACACAGAAGTTTCAAAAGACAAGAACAAATGCAAAGGAAAACCGCCCCTGGCAGGAGCGGTTTGGAAGATTACTTATTACGAACGAAAAGAACACCCAGTGTACCGGGGCCGCAGTGACAGGAAACGGTACAGCCGGCAACGGTTTCGTACACATGGCGGAACGGGTGGTATTTTTCAATCCCGGCTTGTGCGGCGTCAATATTTTCCTGGGGAATCTCGGTATGAGTGATGAATACTGTGTTATCGTCCAGGTCATCACGGTCTTTCAGACGGTCTTTCACATAAGCTGCGACGCATTTTTCGATATGCCCCCGGTACTTCTTTACAACGGACATCTTGCCGCCGCGCACTTCAATACATGGTTTCAGATTCAGCAGGTTGGCTCCCAGTGCAGCAACACTGGAGCATCGCCCACCCTTTACCATGTAATCCAGCCGATCAATAACAAAGCTTGCTTCAACGCGAAGGGCAAAATCATCCAGCTGACGCTTCAATTCATCCAAATTCGTAGCGGTTTTGGCAAGTTCGCAGGCTTTCAGCACCACAAGTCCCTGACCAGTGGACAGATTGCGGGAGTCAATAACCCGCACGTTGTCAAAATCTGCTGCTGCGATGCAGGCGTTTTGGTAGCTGGAGGAGAAGAAAGAACTAATGTTTATATGAATTACACCATCATAATCCTTGGCATACATGGCAAACTTCTCTTGAAATACGGATATGCCGCGAGCAGCCGTGGAGCATAGATTTCCTCCGGCGGCCACATGGGCAAAAACATCAGCGGGTGTAATGGTAACACCGTCCAGAAATTCCTCGTTTCCCTTTACAACAATCAAGGGAATCAGACCAATGTCGTGTTCTTTCAACAGCTGGGGCGAGAGGTCACAGGTACTGTCGGAAATAATCTTTATTCTCATCAACTTAAAGTCCTTTCATATTACATTACATTGCGCATCAGTGACAGCAGGAAGATGTTCCAGACTGCATCATAAAGCAGCATGGCTCCATATTCTTGCGGCGCATATATTCGGCTCCCCAGTCCCGCATGGCAATGAGAATGGGCATCAGACTCCTTCCGGTTTCGGTAAGAGAGTACTCTACCTTCGGCGGTACAACCGGAAACACCTCCCGATGGATTAAATCCTGGGCTTCCAGCTCTCTCAGCTGCTGGGTCAGCATTTTTGGGGTTGCGTCGGAAACCATTCTGCGAATCTCAGAAAACCGATGACTTCCGTCAGCCAAATGCCATAGAATCAAGGCCTTATACTTTCCGCCGATCAAATCCAGTGTTGTGGCAACGGGGCAAATTTCATCCTTGCTCATGGGATTCCTCCATGGTATCTAAAAGGGTAGTATTGCACAAAATAGTGCATACTTGCAATGTTGTGATTGCGTGATAGAATATTACCATAAAACACAGGAGCGTGTCAATAGAAAACAGTTGACGAAATGCCCCAAATAGAAGATAATAGAAAGCGAGGAAATCTAGATGATTCTGAAATTTAACGTAACCGGGATGACCTGCGCAGCCTGCTCCGCCCGGGTGGAGAAGGTGTCCCGAGCGGTTCCCGGGGTGCAGAAAGCAGATGTGAATCTGCTTGCCGGAACCATGGTTGTATCCTCCGACACGGATGTGTCCGCGTTGGTGATTCAGGCGGTGCAGAAGGCTGGCTATAATGCCGTCCTTCAGGGAACTGCTGCAAAAAAGGAGACGGCTTCGCCCATGGACACCGGTCTGAAGGAAATGAAGCGCCGCCTGATTGGTTCTTCCATTTTCCTGGTGGTTCTCATGTATTTTACCATGGGGCACATGGTTGGGTTCCCGGTGCCCGGCTGGTATCACGGGACGCAAAACGCTGTAGTTGCCGCGCTGTTTCAGCTGTGCCTGACGTTGCCTGTGGTTTACCTTAACCGAGTATATTATACCCGCGGTCTCAAAGCGCTCTGGCATCGCAGCCCCAACATGGATTCCCTGATTGCCGTTGGCAGCCTTGCAGCACTGGTTTACGGCGTTGCCGCTCTGTTTCGTATGTCCTGGGCACTGGGACATGGAGAAATGGAAATTGTCTCGGAATACAGCCACAATCTCTATTTTGAATCTGCAGCTATGATTTTGACCCTGATTACTTTTGGAAAATACCTGGAAACCAGGGCAAAGGGCAAGACCGGTGATGCCATCCGTGCTCTGATGGACTTGAGCCCGAAAACCGCCAGCGTCCGGCGGGGTGATTCCACTATTGAAGTGCCGGTGGAAGATGTACAGGTGGGGGACATCGTGATTGTCCGTTCCGGCAGCAGCATTCCTGTGGACGGTACGGTGGTCAGCGGATGTGCGTCCGTAGACCAGAGTGCCCTGACCGGCGAGAGCGTGCCTGTGGAGAAGCGTGTGGGCGATAAGGTGTCCGCTGCAACGGTCAGCCAGGAGGGCTATTTGGAGTTCCGCGCCGACCAGGTTGGTGAAAACACTACCCTCGCTCAGATTATCCGCATGGTAGAGAATGCAGGCGGTTCCAAAGCGCCGATTGCCAGAATGGCAGACAAAATTGCCGGTGTCTTTGTTCCGGTTGTAATGGCGATTGCCGCGCTGACCTTTGCTGCGTGGATGCTCATGGGTTACTCCATGGAGTTCAGCCTGAACAATGCCATCTCTGTTTTGGTTATTTCCTGCCCCTGTGCGTTGGGCCTTGCCACGCCGGTTGCAATCATGGTCGGAACTGGCCGGGGCGCACAGATGGGTGTGCTGTTTAAGAACGCAGAGGCACTGGAAAATCTGCATCGGGTTGACACTGTCGTGCTGGATAAGACAGGTACTCTGACCACGGGCCGTCCCGCTGTGACGGATGTTCTTCCTCAGGCAGCAAGCAAAGAGGCGCTGCTGCGGATTGCGGCTTCCCTGGAAAGTAAATCCGAGCACCCCTTTGCAAAGGCAATTTTGGCGGCAGTGAAAATGGACTTCCCGGAACCGGAGGCGTTTAAGACCATTCCGGGGAAGGGCGTTTCCGGCAAGGTGGACGGCGTCTGCTATTATGGCGGCAACGACCGCCTGATGGCGGAATTGGGCGTTGCAATCCCGGATTTTTCAAGCTTGGCCGCCCAGGGAAAGACACCGCTGTACTTTGCTTCCGAAGATGGCAAGTATATTGGCGCGATTGCTGCTGCCGATGTGCTGAAGCCTGACTCTGTTTCCGCCGTCCGAGCTATGCAGAGCCGCCACCTGGACGTGGTGATGCTCACTGGTGACAATCAGCAGACGGCTCAGGCTATTGCGGCCAAGGCGGGGATTTCTCACGTGATTTCCGATGTGCTGCCTACAGAGAAGGCGGGGGCAGTGAAGAAGTTGCAAGAGGAAGGCCACCGGGTTTTGATGGTGGGCGACGGTATCAACGATGCCCCAGCGCTGGTGACTGCTGATGTGGGAATGGCCATCGGTGCAGGCACGGATATCGCCATAGAATCGGCTGATATAGTGCTGATGAACAGCTCCCTGTCAGCCGTGAGCAGTGCCATAGCTCTGAGCCGTGCCACAATTCGGAATATCAAAGAGAATCTGTTTTGGGCATTTTTCTATAATACGCTTGGCATTCCGGTTGCGGCGGGACTATTGTTCATCCCCTTTGGTCTGCGGCTGAGCCCGATGCTTGGAACGGCAGCCATGAGCATGAGCTCAGTGTTTGTTGTGACCAATGCACTGCGTCTGCGCTTTTTCAAGCAGGATAAAAATGCGGCTATTGCAGATAATCAAACTGCGCACGCAGAAGCGTGCCCCATTATAAAGGAGGAAACAAAAATGAAAACAGTTATTAAGGTTGAAGGCATGATGTGTGGCCATTGCAAGGCCAGAGTGGAAAAGGCCTGCAAGAGTGTTCCCGGTACAGAAGATGCCGTTGTTGATTTGGCCGCAAAGACGGTTACGGTTACCGGCAATGCTGACCTTGCGGCACTGAAAAAGGCAATTACCGATGCTGACTACACCGTTGTGGAGTAAGCGCAATGCGTACCGATGAATTCTATGCATCCAAGGGAGTCGGACAGATTCACGTCTGCCGATGGATGCCCGATGAGCCCCCTGTGGCAGTGCTGCAAATCGTCCACGGTATTGCTGAGTATGTAGAGCGGTACGATGAATTTGCAAATTATATGAATCGCCAGGGCTTTATCGTAGTGGCAGAAGACCATATGGGGCACGGAAAATCCATCAATGGCGGTGGTATCCAGGGATATTTCCATGGCGGGTGGTTCACTGCGGTGGACGACAGCTATGAACTGCTGCGGCGCACCAAGGCGGAATTTCCAGCGCTGCCCTATGTGCTGCTGGGGCATTCTATGGGCTCCTTTATGACCCGCACATTGCTGTGCAAGTATCCCGATTGCGGCATCTCTGCGGCAGTTATCTGCGGCACTGGCTGGCAGCCGGAGCCGGTACTTGATACGGGCGTTGCCATATGCAGTGTTGTATGCAATCGAATCGGCGAACAGACAGCCAGCGAGCGGCTCCAGAATCTGGTTTTTTCCAGTTACAACAAGCGGGTGGAACATCCGCAAACGGCATTTGACTGGATTTGCAGGGATCGGAAGGTTGTGAGTGATTATGTGGCAGACCCGCTGTGCGGCTTTACAGCCACTGGCGGACTGCTGCGGGAAATGCTGGGTGGCATCCGCTTTATCCAACAGCCGAAAAATTTGGCTGCCATGAACAAGCAGCTCCCGGTATTCTTCATTGCAGGCGGCGATGACCCTGTGGGCAGCTACGGAAACGGTGTCCGCAAGGCCGCTGCCGCTTTCCAAAAGGCGGGAATGCAGGATGTGAACTGTACCATATATCCGCTGGGTCGCCACGAGATTCTCAATGAAATCAACCGGCAGGAGGTTTATGCCGATGTTTCCGGGTGGTGCAAATCGAAAATTTTCAAGTAACTGTCCGAATTATTGGACATAAAATGATAGATAATACAGCCATCAAAAAACGAAAGGTTGAAGGCTGTGTTCTCTATTCGGTCTCATTGCGGTCATGTCTGCGTGTACGATAAATACGGGAGATTCCTGTTCTCGGCGGATACGGAACAGGAAGCCAGAGAGGAATTGAAGGAATATGAGGAACCTGCGCCTTGAGATGTGCTATGATGGCAGCCGCTACCGCGGTTGGCAGCGGCTGCCCGGCGCTGAAAATACCATTCAAGGGAAGCTGGAACAGACCCTTACCTGCATTCTGGGAGAAAAAATTGAAGTAAGCGGCAGTGGCCGAACGGATGCCGGTGTTCATGCCATGGGTCAGGTGGCCTCCTTCCACTGCGAAAACCCCATGCCGGCAGAGGAGATTCTGAAGCAGCTGCGGCGGTATCTTCCAGAGGACATCGGCATATATTCCTGCAAGGAGGCAGCGCCCCGCTTCCATGCAAGGCTGAATGCCAGGGGGAAAACCTATTGCTATCGGATATGGAACAGCGAAGCCCCCTGTGTGTTTCAGCGGCGATATGTGGCTTGCTTCCCGGAGAGGCTGGATGTGGAGGCTATGAACCGGGCGGGGCAGCAGATGCTGGGTGAGCATGACTTTGCTGCCTTCTGTACCAGGGCGAAGGTCAAAAAATCCACAGTGCGCTGCATTACGGCGCTTCGTGTGGTGTGCATAGGCAACGAAATCCAGATTACGGTGACGGCGGACGGGTTCCTGTATAACATGATGCGCATTCTCACCGGTACGCTGATTGAAGTGGGCAGGGGAGAACGCAGTGTCGAAAGCATTCCTGCATTGTTCTCAGAGCAGCGGAAAAGCGCCGGTTTTTTGGCCCCGGCGCAGGGATTATGCTTGATGGAGGTAATGTATTGAATATACAGATTTTTGGTAAGAGCAAGTGCTTTGATACCAAGAAAGCCGAGCGATATTTTAAGGAACGCGGAATCAAATTCCAATCTATTGATTTGATTCGCTTCGGTATGTCCGGCAAGGAGTTTGACAGCGTCGTTCGTGCCGTTGGAGGAGTTGACAACCTGATTGATTGGAATGGCAAGAGCCAGGAAATCACCAACATGAAATATATGGATGACCGAGGGACAAAAGAGGACAAGGTTTTCAATGACCCCTCTTTGATGAAAACGCCAATCGTTCGCAATGGAAAACAGGCAACCGTTGGCTATTGCCCGGAAATTTGGGCTGCCTGGGTTTGACATAGGTCATTGCACGGTTCACTCTTATATTCCCCCATACAAAAGCAGGCTTGAAATCAGGTCTGCTTTTTTTGCATTATTTTTCATAATTCATTGATTTTTTCAAAAAAGAATGGTATGCTAGGAGGACGTACATGGAAAAACAATTGGATGGGATTTATAACCTCTTGTGGGGCACCCCCATGCTCCTGCTGATGCTGGGCGTTGGCGTTTGGCTGACCATTTGCACCCGCTGTGTTCAAGTCCGTTTTTTCCCCGGTGCGGTTCGGCGATTTCTGCACCGTAAGAATGCCGGCGCGGATGGTGTTTCCCCATTTCGAGCGCTGTGTACCGCCCTGGCGGCCACGGTGGGAACAGGAAACATTGTGGGGGTAGCCGGGGCAATCAGCCTGGGCGGTCCAGGTGCCGTTCTTTGGATGCTGTTTTTTTCCTTCTTTGGGATGGCGGTGAAGTATGCCGAAGCGACGCTTGCCGTTCGCTTCCATACTTGCGAAAACGGCGAAATTGTTGGCGGCCCCATGTACATGATTCAGCTGGGCTTGCCAAAGATATTCCTTCCCATGGCCGGAATATACAGCTTCTGTGGCATTCTTGCTTCCTTTGGTGTTGGTAATCTGACTCAGGTCAATGCAATTGTCACCGGAATGCAAAGCGTTATCGGTGCTTCGCGGATTTCGCCAGTTTTCATTGGCATTGTGCTGATGGGATTTGTGGGCGTTGCCTTCTGGAAGGGGGCGGATTCCATTGGCCGGTTTGCGGAATGCCTGGTGCCCTGTGCCGCAGGGATTTATATTGTACTGTGCCTTGTTTTTCTTATATGCAAAATAAGGAGCATTCCTGCGGCGCTGCAAAACATCCTGGCAGGAGCGTTTTCCCCAAAGGCAGTTACCGGCGGCATCATTGGCTCTGCCCTGCGAGCACTGCAGGTGGGATGCAGCCGCGGGGTGTTCACCCATGAAGCCGGGATGGGAACTGCATCCATTGCCCACGCTTCGGCCAATACCGCCCATCCGGCAGAACAGGGGATGATGGGCTTGATAGAGGTGTTTTTAGATACCTTTGTCATCTGCACCATGACCGCCCTCGTGATTTTGTGCAGCGGCTGTAAGATCCCTTATGGAATTGACACCGGTGCGAAGCTGACCATTTCTGCCTTTTCAGTGGTGTACGGTCGTTTTGGAAAGCTGATTGTCACTGCTTTTCTGACAGTCTTTGCCTATGCAACCATTCTGGGATGGAGCTTTTATGGCGTGCGCTGTACCCGGTATCTGTTTGGCTGCAAGGCAGAGCCTTGGTATTTTACGTTGCAGACGGCGGTGGTACTGCTGGGAGCGGTGATGAATACATCCGTGGTGTGGAAAACGGCGGAGGTGTTCAATGGACTCATGGCCATTCCCAATCTGCTGGTGTTGCTGCTGCTCAGCCCGGTGTTAAAATCCGTTACAAATTCATATACACGCGAATCATCCATTCGCAAATGGAGGTAGTTATGCAAATTTCCATCAATGCAAACCGCTGTGAACCGTCGCCTATGCGGAAGTTCCATCCGCTGGCGGTGGCAGCCGAGGAAAAGGGAAGAAAAATCTATCACCTGAATATCGGCCAGCCTGATCTGGAGACTCCCACAGCCTATTATGAAACCATCCGCAACTTTAACCGGAAGACCCTGGCCTATGATGCATCTCCCGGAAACCCCCTGCTGATTGATGCAATTCGGAATTACTATGCCGGGCTGGGCGTTTCGCTGGATGCTAACGATGTGCTCATTACCACCGGCGGCAGCGAGGCGCTGCTGCTGACCTGCCTGAGCATTCTTGACCCCTATACCGAGGTTATCATCCCGGAGCCATACTATCCTAATTACACCACCTTTGTTCATGCAGCTGGCGGTGTCATCCGTGCGCTTCCCACCAATCCCTGGGAGGGATATCGCTATGCCCAGCGGGAGCGGATTGAGAGTCAGATTACCCGGAATACCCGCGCCATTCTGATTACCAATCCTGGCAATCCCACCGGCGTGGTGCTGAACCAGGATGAAATGCGCATGATTGCGGATATTGCAAAGGAGCATGACCTATTCCTCATTTGCGACGAGGTTTACCGCGAGTTCTGCTATGATGAAAAATTCGGTGTTCCCACTATGGCACACTTTACGGACATCCAGGATAATCTGGTTATTATTGACTCGGTGTCTAAGCGATTCTCTGCCTGCGGTGCCCGTGTTGGCGCGGTTATCACGAAGAACAAAGAGCTCCAGCAGGCGCTCCTGAAATTCTGCCAGTCCCGGCTGTCTGTTGCTACCATTGACCAGCTGGGCGCAGCGGCACTGTATTCTGTTTCTCCTGACTTTTTCCGCAGAAGTAAGGAAGAGTATCGGCATCGCAGAGACACAGTTATTTCCGGGCTCCGCAAAATCCCTGGCGTGGTCGTAGAAGAACCCATGGGCGCATTTTATGTAATGGCCAGCCTGCCGGTGGATGATTCTGATAAATTCCAGAAATGGCTGCTGGAAGAATTTGAAGACAAGGGGGACACGGTGATGTTCGCCCCCGGTGCACCTTTCTACGAAACCCCGGGCAAGGGCATCAACGAGGTGCGTATTGCCTATGTGCTCAATCAGAAGGATCTGAGCCGCGCCATGGAGGTTCTGGCAGCTGGAATTGCAGCCTACCAGAAGCAGGTCATGAAGGTGACAAGCCACAGCGTAGACGCTTGATGCACTACATATGGAAAGGCTGCTGCACGTTTGCGGCAGCCTTTTTCCGGCTTTGGTTCAACATATAAATTTCACATCTGAGGTGAGAAGATGAAAAAAGATATGTGCGTTGCCTGTGATGACGGCATCCTGAATATTCGGGTGGGAGCCATTATTATGCAGGACGGAAAAATTTTGATGGTTGGAAACGACAGGGCGGACTATCTCTATTCTGTCGGCGGCAGAATCCAGTTCGGTGAAACAGCGGAGGAAGCCGTTGTACGGGAAGTGTTCGAGGAAACGGGCGTAAAAATGGAAATTGACCGACTTGGTTTTGTCCATGAGAACTATTTTTACGGTGATGCCCCCTCCAAGCAGGGAAGGCTTGTCTACGAAATTTCGCTTTACTTCTATATGAAGGTGCCGCATGATTTTACCCCGGTCAGCCAGAGCTTTACAGAGGATGACAGCAGGGAGTATTTAAGATGGGTTTTCCTGGATGAGAATGAGAAGATGTACCCTGAATTTTTCAGAACAGAATTGAAAAATCCCACAGATGCCGTAAAGTATTTTGTGACGGATGGCAGGAGAGCACAGAATGATTAAAACTATCAAAGCATATGAAGAATGCAGCGCCTTTGCAGCGGGCTTTCAGGGAGACACTCATTTTTCAGACCCAATGTTGTGCAGTGAAGAACAGATTCAATGCAATCTTGTGAAATCCATAGAAAGACCGGATTGTGATGTCCTTGGCATCTTCCGTGAGGGGCGAATGATTGGCTTGTTTGCGCTGCTTGTCCTTCCAAATGAAAAATACATCGAAATGCTGGTGGGCTTATCCCGTGAAAAGGAAGCTTATCTGGAATTGCTTCATTATATGGGGCAGCGCTGGCTCGGCTTCTGTGCGGATTTTGTGTTCAATCCGGGCAATTACATTTTGAAGGAATTGCTGGACTTACGCGGGGCGGAGTATGAGCCGGAGCAGCAGAAAATGGTGCTGGGAACGCCGGTTCTTGGAATTGACGCCATCGGCATTGAGCCGCTCTCCGAACGGTATATGGCGCAATACTGCGCCATTCACAACAAGGATATGTATTGGACGGGGGAACGGGTGGCACAGGCGCAGGAACGGTTCCGCACATTTCTGGCGATTCACGATGGGAAAGTCGTTGGCTACCTGGATGTGACCTATATTTTCAAGGAAAACGAGCCATTTGATCTGTTTGTCCTGACAGAGTACCGCCGCAGGGGATACGGCAGGAAGCTTTTGGCAAAGGCATTGGAGCAAAATGAGCCTAATGGAATGATGCTGCTGGTGGATGCAGACAATGTTCCGGCGATCCGCTTATATGAATCCATGGGGTTTGCAAAGGTGCAGGGACAGAACAATCTGACGGCACATTGGAATGTATCAGAGAGATAACACACGATAAAAAAGGAGCAGGTATGGACAAAACCACGCCTGCTCCTGTCTTCAATTACGCTTATGCGCCCTGGGTCTCCTTCAATGCCTTTGCCAGCTGGTCGGGGCAGGAAGTGGGCTTCATGCCGCACTGGATGCCCTCCAAACGGGCAATCACATCGGAAACATCTTGACCTTCCACCAGAGCGCCGATGCCCTTCAGGTTGCCATTGCATCCGCCCACAAACTGGACGTTGTGCACCTTGCCGTCTTCCACATCGAAGAAAATTTTCTGGGAGCAGGTTCCTTTTGTCTTGTATTCGTACTGCATTGTTTTCGTTCCTTTCTTTATGCAAGAATGTCTGCTTGTTTGGCATCAATCAGCTGCGCCAGTGCTTCGGGATTCACAATCAACTGGTGTCCACGTTCGCCCGCGGATACTGCGATTTCATCCCACAGGATGCAGGTTTCGTCTATGAAGGTGGGATATTTCTTTTTCATGCCCACCGGGCTGCACCCGCCTCGGATATATCCGGTCAACGGCAGCAGCTCTTTGACAGCAATCAGCTCCATGTTTTTGTCACCGGCTGCCTTTGCTGCTTTTTTAAGGTTCAGTTCGCTGCACACCGGGATGCAGAAAACATTGATGCCGGTTCGCTCGCCCCGTGCCACCAACGTTTTGAATACTTGTTCCGGCGGCATGGACAGCGCCTGAGCGGCGTGCATCCCGTTTAAGTCGTTTTCATCAAATTCATAAAAGGCTTCCCGGCAGGGGATGCCCGCCTGCTGCACCAGGCGCACTGCATTTGTTTTTGTACTCATAAAATCACCGCCCTTATTATACGACAAAATGTCAATGCTTTCAAGAGCGAATATTCCATTCCTTTTCGGTTACTATAGCAGAAAAAGGAGGCATCGTATGAACGAACCCAAAAATCCAAATATGCGAAAGCAGGAACGAGAACAGCTGGTGGAGCTGGGCAGCGATTTAACGAGCAATGGAAACAGCAATATCTACACCCTTACCATTATTGGTCAGATTGAAGGACACCAGGTTGCGCCGGAAAACGTAAAAACAACGAAATACGAGCATATTCTCCCACTTCTTGCCGGAATTGAGGAAAGCAGCGAAATTGACGGCCTGCTGCTGCTTTTAAACACTGTAGGCGGCGACATTGAAGCGGGACTTGCCATTGCAGAGATGATTGCCGGAATGAAAAAGCCGACGGTATCCCTGGTGCTTGGGGGAGGGCACTCCATTGGCATTCCGCTGGCGGTTTGCACCAAACGCTCCTTTATCACGCCCACTGCCAGCATGACGGTACACCCGGTTCGCATGACCGGACTGGTGGTAGGAGCACCGCAGACCTTCCGCTATTTCCAGCGCATTCAGGAGCAGATTACGGACTTTGTAACAGCCAACTCTAAAATTTCCAAGGAAACCTTTGAAGGCTATATGCTGGCAACCGGGGAAATGGCAACGGATGTGGGCACCATCCTATATGGTAAGGAAGCGGTTGCCTCCGGCTTAATTGACCGGCTGGGCGGGCTGAACGATGCGCTGACAGCCCTTCATAAAATGATTGACCATCCCAGGCAGGGGCGGACGGAACGCTCCCATTCGTAGATATGGCAGCGGTTTTATCCGCTGCCTTTTTCTGAAAATGCCACTGCGAAAAAAAGCTGGAAATTTTGTTGCGGATATGATATAATAAAATGAAAAATTTGTAACGAAAGAGGAACGGAAATGGAATTATCCGGGCTTGAGCATTTAATCTACGGACTTGTATCCGGCCTGACTGAAATATTCCCGGTGTCAGCGCGTGCGCACAGTACACTTATCCTAAAGGTTCTGGGGGCGGAGCGAATCAGCAATGTCCCTGTTCTGCTTATCCATATTGCAATTCTGGCAGCCATCTATATTTCCAGCAGGGCAGAGCTGGCGAAAATGTCCCGTGCACGGAAAATGGCACGGATTCCCAAAAAGCGCCGCAAGCGTCCGCTGGATATTTGCAGCTTGATGGACTCCAGCTTTTTGCTTACAATGATGATTCCTGTGATTGTTATGGATGTGCTGTATAACAGGATTTCCGGGATTTCCTTCAGCCTGCTGGCGATTTCACTGCTGCTTTTCCTGAATGGTGTTATTTTGTACATCCCCCAGTTTTTCCCCGGCAGCAACAAGGATGCCCGCTCCCTTTCGCGGATTGAGGGCTTTGTGATGGGCATTGGCGGTACATTGTCGGTGATTCCGGGTCTGTCCGGCATCTGCGGGGCAACATCGGCTGGCTCTTTGATGGGTGTGGAGCGGAAGTACGCCTTTAATATGACGTTGATGATGAGCATGGCCTATTTTGCGGGAATGATTGTATACGATGTCCTTGCAATTGTGCAGATAGGGCTGGGAATACTCACATTTCAGTGGGTACTGACGTATCTGCTCACGGCGGTGTTCGCTTTTATTGGCGCAATGGCGGCAATCAGGCTGATGCGGATGCTTGCAGCCGGCGACGGTTTTTCCTATTTTGCATTCTACTGCTGGGGCATTGCAATCTTTACCTTTATTCTGAACCTGATGGCATAAGGAGATTATTATTTAATGGCACAAAAGAAGACGAAGCAACAGGCAAAAACATCTCCTGCTGCAAAGAAAAAAACAGCTTCCTCAAAGGCGGCAAAGCAAACAGCGGCTGCAAAAAAGGCAAGCACCCCAAAAATCAGGACAGAATATGACACCCGCATCCCGGGTACGACGATTACGGCCATCGTCAGCCTGATTTTGTTTGTACTGTTCCTGGTAATCTGCATCAATCCGGATGGCGTGATTCTGCGCGCCATCAATAATCTACTCAACGGATTGATTGGCAGAGCCGGATTTTATTTTTCTGTCCCGGCACTGCTGTATTTGTTCATCATCAATACCTTTGGCCGGAAAAGTGCAGTCACCATGCGCAGCGTCTGCACCATTGTCTTTGTTTTTTTGTGCGGCTGCATTTATCATCTGGCAATCCAGACCAATGATGTTGTAAACGGAATATCTGTATTCCCGGATTTGTATCTCAGCGGCATGGAGGGCAGAAGCGGTGGTGTTCTCTGCGGCGGGATGGCAATCCTGCTGAGAAGTGCACTGGGAAATGTAATTTCGTATATCCTGATTGGAATCTCGGCAATTCTGACCCTGCTGGGAGCCATGGAAATAACGGTTCCCAGTCTAATCCGCGCTATCATCAACCGCCCCCGGGATGACTGGGAGGATGAGGAGCAGAATGAGGTTCGTGTGGAACCCGCCGCTGCGGTGGTAAATCACATTGCAAACAAGCAGATTGAAAATAAGCGCAAGCGCCGCCAGCAGCAGCTCCAGCGGGAGCTGCTTCGTCAGCAGGAGGCAGCACAGAAGGCGGAGGCAGCTCCGGTATCCGAAAACACTGCACTCCCCGAGCAGCCGGCAGCAAAGCCCATTCTGGCGAAGCGCCAGCAGCCGGTAGAGAAGGCGGACACAGAACAGGAATCCGGTGCGAAGCCCACAAATGCGGCAAGAATGATGACCACCATCGATTTGGATATTGAGTCGCCATTGTTTGGCGGCCAGTCCACCTATTCAGCTCCAACTGCACCGATTTCTCCCGTGCGGGTGGAAGCGGGGGATGAATTCGAGGACATCCCCGATGAAGATGAAATTGTAGAGCAGATGCCGTTGGAAGAATATGTCCCTGCGCCCTCTGTGAAGAAGGCGGCACCCGTGCAAAAGGCAGCAGCCAGAGCGCAGGCTGATGCAGTTGCCCAGGAACCGGAGGTAAAGCCAGGCAAGGTGTCAGAGAAGGATGCCCAGGAATCGGCCAAGCAGGTTGCCATGGAGATTCAGCAGAACAGCGGCATTCCGGCGGCGGAATATTGCTTCCCGCCCATCAATCTTTTGAAGCCCCCCGCCGGGAGCAGCGCCGACGGAACCGATGAAATGCGTGAAAATTCCAAACGGCTGAATGAGACATTGGAAAGCTTTCACATCGATGCCCATATCATCAACGTGACCAGAGGCCCCAGTGTCACTCGATACGAAGTGGAGCTGGATAAAGGCGTTCGCCTCAACAAACTGACTGGCTGCGCAGATGATATTGCCCTGAGTTTGGGTGCTTCCGGTGTGCGAATTGCTGCCGTTCCGGGGAAAATTTCCATTGTTGGCATCGAGGTGCCGAACCGGGCTGTTACAACAGTGTCGCTGCGAGAAGTGATTGATTCCCCGGAATTTGCAAGGTCAAAGTCAAAATCCTCCTTTGCAGTGGGCAAGGACATTGGCGGTTCTTGCATCGTGGGCAACATTGCAAAGATGCCCCATATGCTCATTGCCGGTACTACCGGTTCCGGTAAATCCGTGTGTATGAACTCCATCATCATCAGTCTGCTCTACAAGTCCGGCCCCGAGGATGTCAAACTTATCATGGTTGACCCTAAGATGGTGGAGCTGGGCATTTACAACGGAATTCCCCACCTGCTCATTCCCGTGGTCACCGACCCAAAAAAGGCAGCCGGTTCTCTGCAATGGGCGGTGACGGAAATGCTGCGGCGCTATAAGATGATGTCCGACCTTGGCGTGCGGGATCTGGAATCCTATAACAGCATTGTAGTGCAGGAGGAGGGCGGTCAGAAACTCCCTCAGGTGGTGATTATCATCGATGAGCTGGCCGACCTGATGCTGGTTGCCGCAAAAGAGGTGGAGGATTCCATTTGCCGTATTGCCCAGATGGGTCGTGCCGCCGGAATGCACCTGATTATTGCAACGCAGCGTCCTTCTGCGGATGTGATTACCGGTTTGATGAAGGCCAATATCCCGTCCAGAATTGCATTTTCTGTTGCGTCCTCCATGGAATCCCGTATCATTCTGGATACCCAGGGTGCGGAGAAGCTGGTGGGCAAGGGCGATATGCTCTACGCCCCCATCGGTATTGGGAAGCCGCTGCGTGTCCAAGGATGCTTTGTCACAGATTCCGAGGTAGAGGCTGTGGCGGGGTATGTCAAGGAGCACTATAAGGCTGACTACAATCAGGAAGTCCTGGAGGAGATTGAGAAGAAAGCACAGCAGACCGGTAAGGCCGGAAAATCGACGGCGGCGGACATTGCACCCTCTGAGGACGAAATGGAGGGGGATGAAATGCTCCCCGCTGCGGTGGATGTGATTCTGGAAACCGGGCAGGCTTCCGTCTCCATGCTCCAGCGGCGTTTGAAGCTGGGCTATGCCCGGGCTGCCCGAATTGTGGACGAGATGGAGGAAAAGGGAATTGTTGGTCCCTTCCAAGGCTCAAAGCCCCGCTCCATTCTGGTGACAAAGGAGCAGTGGGCTGCCATGAAAAACGGTGCAGCGCCCATAGATATGGATGCAATGAATCAAGAGCCGGTTCCAGAGGAACTGGATTAACCCTCAATCGCCGGTAGTGGCCCTTCCCATGGAAGGGCCACTCTCTTTTTGGCTTTTTTTCGCCTGCATGGTGGTCCGCATGTCCGCATACGATAATCGCAGGAGTGATGATGATGACCTGTGCATGGGACGACCTGCTGCGGATTTTACCTCAGAGGGTGCGCGCTGAGGCAGCGCACAATGAGGGAGCGCTGCAAGAAATTCGACTGCGGAATGGAAAACTGCCGGAATATGTGACGGAAAGCGGTTTCTATGAGGGAAATGGAGCGGTCACGGCGGATGAGCTGGCATTCTGTATCAACGCTGCAAGCCGCTATTCTCCCTGGACGGCAGAGACGCTGTCGCAAGGGTATATTACTGCGCCCGGAGGACACCGGATTGGGGTTTGCGGCGAGGCGATTGTAAAGGACGGGGTGTTTGCAGGGGTACGCAGTGCTGATTTTCTCTGCATTCGTGTGGCCAGAGATTATGAGGGAATTGCAAACCGGATTCCGATAGAAGGACAGGCGCTGCTGATTCTGGGGGCACCCGGCTGGGGAAAGACAACCCTGCTGCGGGATTTGGCAAGAAGAATTGCAAGGGAAAGGACGGTTGCAGTGGTGGACGAGCGGAGGGAACTGTTTCCACCCGGATTTTCCACTGGAAAACGGATGGATATTTTATCTGGCTGCCCAAAGCAGCAGGGTATCGAAATTGTACTCAAAACAATGTCCCCGGAATACATTGCTGTTGATGAGATAACCTCGGAGGCGGACTGCACCGCATTGACTGCTGCATTTGGCTGCGGCGTGCAGCTGCTTGCCACTGCCCATGCATCCTCTATGGAGGACTTTCAGAAACGTGCCATCAATGCACCGCTTTTGAAATGCAATATTTTTGATACTTTCCTCGTTCTCCACCGGGACAAAACATTTCACATGGAGGAGCACCACTTATGAGCTATAAATGGATTGGTTCCATTCTGATTATCGGAAGCTGCACAGGATATGGGATTTCTCTGGCACTTCATCAAAGGCGGGAGTTGCAGCTGCTCTGTGAGTTGCGCAGAATCATTGATGAAATGCTCTGGGAGTTGCCCTATCAGATGACACCGCTGCCAGAACTGCTCCGCCACACAGCCGAGGAAAAAAACGGAGTGCTTGGCTCGTTTTTTCTTGCCATAGCGGATGAGCTGGACAGGCAGGTGCTGCCGGATGTACTCAGCTGTGTGAAAGCGGAATACCCGGCGAGACTGGATTCTTTTACACACCTGAAAACCTGCCTGCTTCTTCTGGGTGCAAGCCTGGGACGGTTCAACCTGAGCGGTCAGCTTAAAGGGCTTTCCTCCGCTCGGGTGCACTGCCAGCAAACAATTCAGGAGATGAAGACAAATCAGGATATTCGCCTCCGCAGCTACCGTATTTTAGGATTATGTGCCGGAATCTCTCTGGTCATCTTACTTATTTGATATGGAAATTGATCTTGTGTTTAAAATAGCCGCCGTTGGAATCATTGTGTCCATTCTCAATCAGGTACTGTCCCGTTCTGGACGGGAGGAACAGGCCACCATGACAACTCTGGCGGGGTTGATTGTAGTGCTGATGATACTGGCGCAGAAAATCGCAGAGCTGTTCAACCTGGTCAAGCAGCTCTTTCAGTTCTGATGGATGTTTTTTGGAAGGCAATGGGTACGGCCCTGGTC